>Ga0116227_10006336_pt1 | contig 24062 bp, 19 predicted proteins | sample S1TSphgellanicum_FD_89693 | JGI IMG/M metagenome (GOLD analysis project Ga0116227, IMG submission 89693) | Host-associated microbial communities from peat moss isolated from Minnesota, USA - S1T2_Fb - Sphagnum magellanicum MG | ecosystem: Host-associated > Plants > Peat moss > Unclassified...
ATAATATTCTATATTAAATAATTAAAATTTAATTAATTTCCATACTGGTTAGTTAATTAACTAGCAAGTGAATGGTTTGGTAAATTTGTATTTCACTTGAGAGTAACCTTGTTTCACTAGGTATTAGTGAAACAAATTATTGTCCATAGCAATTGGTCCCTGTTCACTAGGGGGTTAAATAATTTCACTAGGTAAAAATGTCCAAATTCACTCAAAAATGTAGTGAAACCCAAAATGAACTAGGACACATTTCCTAGTAATGTTTACATATGCTTTACAAGTGGTAATGTGTAATTGGTAGTATTGTAGTTGCAAATCATGGTGATCAGTTACATTTAATCATATGGTCAAAGGATGAAGTATACATTTGAGTATATATTTCATCCATGGGACTTGTGATGATGTCATGCTCTGATCGTATTTGCGACTACATGTTGTGTGTGACTAAACCTGTGCAACTAATGAAAAATTTAGTTGCAAGAGTAATTTATAATTAATTTTAATCACAAATTGAAGTTGGAAAATGGGGTTTTACAAAGTTGTGTTGTCCCACCGATGCAACGAGGGAAGTCATTTGGACAAAACCAATGTTTATAATGCTTGAGTGATCCACTATGATATTGTACCTAGAAACTTAAGTAACATGGAGTAGGAGTTCCATTTACAAATTTGCAAAGGTTGATCTTTGTTTTGCATTCAACCATTGTGGTTTTTTGGAGTGTAGAACATTGAATTGCAAAATCGGGTGAATAATGTTCAATAAACCACTGGCCATCAACATAAATATTTTCCTTCAACTCCAGACCACTTCGAAATACCAAAGGTAGCAATTTATTAGGACCAAAAGGCAATTGTTGCATTCTTGCATTGTCCATAATATTGGGTTCAATAATAAAAAGGTTACTCATGGATGAAAAAAATTCACACAATCAAGATGATGGGAATCATTGTCTACACTAGAAGGACAATTAGTAGGTCGATTGGTAGACGCAAAACCCTCTTATCGCTTGAGGTGTGGAAGGCGATTTGTGAAAGATGACCTAGACATGTAATTTGCCATGGCTGCTGCAAGTCTAGTAAGATCACTCGACCTTTGGGTCCTCCTCAACAAAAATTCATTCCTATTAAGTCTATGACCACATGGACCACCTTGCAAGAATTATCCATACAATGTAGATTATTTAAAAACATGAATGTAGTTGTCGAATTTGATGTCGTTGTGTATAGACAAGTGTTGCATTTCCCTAACTGCTACAACCAGATGTTATGCACAGTTTTTGCCAAATTGCAAGTGGCCATGTCCACCCACTCCTCATCATTGAACTTTTGCAAATCAAAGGAAAGGAAATATTAGCAAAAATAAAGTGTCACAACAAAGATGGAGGCCCAAATGAAACAAAAATTTCAAATTAATAGAAAAGAAAGTAATAGGAAGTTTGTAGGTGAAATACTCACATTGACCATGAAAGCTCCCCATTGCCTTACATGAAAATACCAAAAGTTGAACCAATTTGCAAGTTCATGGACACTTGCTTCAAATTCAACCCTTGATGAGAGCCACCAACAACAAATTATAACATAGAGACCATTAGCCTCCATGAGGGATTTTGCATTCTTGTACTTGTGGCAAAGAATGTTGTGTTAATCTTGCAAATCTAGTTTGATGAGTTGTTTGGTGTGCCTATCGAGCAATTGAGTCCAATGGAATAAAGATGTACATTTTTTATCAACCATCTTGATAGAGGGGTCCCTAGAACCATAAACAATTTTGATAACATTCCAATTAACCTATGCGTTATCAACCATGAATCATTTAAAATCCCCTTCAAGCTGCATTCATGTTACAAGGCTCATTCCACTCCCCACACCATTTATTGACATCTTGAAAATGAAAACCTTTTGTCCTAGAACTTGTCTTAGTAAGTAGCACTCCTAAATGTAGTCATAACGACTCTTAGACTTCAATTCAAGGATGCTATCAATATGGCCACCCCCCTCAACGATGCTTGAAAGAAACAATGAAATTACAAACATTGGGCAAATTTAGTTTAGAGAACTTGTCCTAGATCTGCTATAGTTGTTCATCGTGTAGAAACTCCACTATGCCATTGCCATTATCATCCAGTAGATGTTTAGCCAAGAATGTTTTGCTAGCATTCAGGGAAATCGTAGATATTTTCGGATTAGGTGTGTGATTGACCTCCTCTACGATCAACCTTCTAGTTTTGTCCACAAACTCCTTACACTTGCCATCCACCACAAGATGCTCATGAACCCCAAAATGAATCACCACTTTAGATATTGACTACAAATATTTAACATTGTTTTCAATTCCTTTTTAATCAAAGGTCACTTCTAATTGTTCTATGTTTTTATGTGCATGATTCACTACGGGTTTCATTTATAATTCAAACAATTGAAACCATGTCCTTTGATAGGACAATCTAGGTTGTGCAAAAAGACAAATTCAATAGCATGGACATCCTAGAAAAATACAAGATGTTTCCCAAGCGCAAAGCGAGAATGAACATCTTGCTTTATAGAATGATTTTGATGCTAGTTGTGCATCTTGCCCTTAAGATTGGCATGCTTAAGATGGAATAAGCTTTTTAGACTGGTTATAGAGAAGGCAACAAGGTCTTCTATGTCTTTCTATTGAACTAGTAAGGAAAGGAGGAGTTTTTGGAAGCATATTAAGCAGGTTGGAATGGTCATTGGAGATCTAAAATCGAGAAGTTTGAGAACTTCCTTCTACAAGATCCTAACTTGAAATATCTCTCTTGTCACATGTTTTTGGTTTGGGATGGTAATCACAAGTTGCAAGCTTGGATGCCATGTATCCAACATGTCCAAAATGACGAGGTGTCTTAGCACATCTCAATTGATTTCACAGTGTTGGATACATCACATGGCCTTGTGGAGCTGTTCACAACCATGACAGATTTAAATAAGTAAATCTCTAAACTTTCAATAATCTCCAAGAAATTTGTGTTTTGATTATATCTTTTTGTTTGCCCTATAGTGTTGTGATTTCTCAAGGAATTCAATCCCATTTTAGCTATGTAGGTTTGTGGAGTTTGATCATGTCAGGCCCGGTCTAATCCATTATTTCTTTCGAATTCAATCTATTGTCAAAATTCCATTAGAGTAGTTTCAAAATGTCCTATTAATGGATGTCTACAAAAAGTGCTAAAACAAGTCAAGGAAAACTTGGCATTCCCTGACCTCATAGGCCTTCTTTGACTACATGTATAAGGTTTTGATTATATTGAGCTTAGAAAAACAAGCTCAAATGTGGAGCAAAACTTACAACAAAAAGGTGGTGAAGGTTTAATAAGGTGATGAACATGCAAGTTTTGATGTGGAAATGCAATTGACATAATTAATGGATAAAATAGTAGAATTAATAGTTATTAATAGTCTAGTTCTGAAGAAAGTTCAAAAAAACAAGTTCAAATGTGGAGCAAAACTTATAGCAAAAGGGTGGTGAAGGCTTGACTAAATGGTGAACATACAAGCTTTGAGCTTTAATATGGATGCACAATTGATACCTTCTTGCTTTGAAGAAGATCTTATGAGTTCTAAAACAATTCCATGGATAAAAGATGAAAGCCATGAAACAAATGCAAGAACAAGATGTTTGTCCCCTTGTCTTTTTTCTCCTGATAAGCCCATTCCTTTGTAGGAAAGGTGTTTGAGCCTATTAAGGTGAGTGATATTGCATAAGGTGGGGACATAGCCTACCAATGCATGGTCAAAAGTGTAACTAAATATTCTAGTTTTGATTTAGAGATTATATATGAGTATTTCTACATTTGTGTTGTCTTATATTTTTGCACATAATTATTTTTCATGACTAGTTTGTTTGTTTTTCAATCTTGTGATAGCTATTGAAAATTTGGCTTACTATTTTTATTAAAAAAACAAATTTAGTCAAAATTACACTTAGGAACACAAAACTTTCCCTTTTTTCATTGAAAAAACAACAAAAGTTGTTGAAAATATATTGTTCATGATTAGTGCATCAAATTAGGAGATGAGGTCATAAATCTTGGCACCTAGGAAAAAATGTATAAAAGTAACACTAATCACATATGTATGTGTGGTAAATTTGATAAGAAGATCCTATCTACATATTAAACCCATAAGATCTTCATAACAAGTTAACCAAAATTTTAGGACAAGTGATCTTGAAGGTAATTAGGGTGTTAATTGGCATTCAACCTAGATCATCAATCAACAATGGTTTAAATTGGATGGATGTTAATCACATGTTGACATTTTAGCCTTTTATTCCAACCTAGGACTATATCATGTACTAATAATAACATTACCAAGCGTACAAATCAATTTTGTATTGATAATATTGATGAAACAAAAGAAAACAATGGTCAATGCATAGGCATCAATTTCTATGCTACAAAACATTTTGGAAGCATGCATGGTTACTAGTTAATTTTCTTGTTTAATAATTTCAATTTACTTGATTTCTTTTATAGATAATTGTTTGAAGTGATTGCCATTTAGTTATGGGTCAAAACACAGTCAAAGGAGCCATAAAAGGCATTGGATGTCAAATTTTGTCATAAAAGCTTAGATATTTTTATTTTTATTTCCATTTGAAGCCATGGTAATCATAACACCTTATTATTTTTTAACACACATGGATGTCAAGAAACTCAAATTAAAAATCCATTTGATCCAATTTTAAGTTTTGGGTTAATTAAAGACTTTTGAAAGTGAAAAATTATGTCATTAAAAAAGGGCATTTTTACAAAGAACTTTCAAAGGACTCATATAATATAAATAAGTTGATGGTAAAAAATATGAGATGATAATAACCTATTAGACACATTAAAAAAAAATTCACAATTTCAAAAATGTGGAATTATAAAACTTTGAAAATTCAAAGTATGTATATTTGAAAATTCAAAATTTCAAAACTTCAAAAGTGCTTTACCACATATAAATGGGGTATAATGTACATGATGTATTAAACAAAGTTGTAATTTATATTACATTGAATTCAATTTTTAAAAATAAATTGATTTTGGTATGGTATCAAATTATCATCATTTTTCAAGATGAAACATAAAATTTGCAAGGAATTTTTACATTTTAAAAAATTCATATTTATTCAAAAATTATTTTAAAAAATTGACTTATTGGGGAAATTTTAATCATTTTTCATAACAAGTTGCAAAAAAATCATTCAAAAAATCATTTGTATGAAAAAATTATTTTGGGGAAAAAAACATGTAGGACTAATGCAAAGTAACACTTGTGGCTCCTTTGATCTCATTTTGACCCTTATGAATTTTTTAAAGTCAAGAATGAAAAGTCTTATAAGGCCATTGATGTCAAGAACACAAAGATTATCTTTTCTCAGCTTTTATTGTTTCGATAACCATTTGGGGCCATTCCACTTGGAATAAATGAGAAAAATAAACAAGAAAAAAAAATATTGTGCAAATATAAGGGAACTTTTTTTTAAAAAGTCAAGAATGGGGTTAGGATTTTTTTTTTATTAAAATGTTAATACCTATTATAGGTTCTTGGGTGTTTATGATTTTTCATAAGTGTGTGTATAGGTGGGGAAGACATAGTCCACATGATGCAATCCATTATATATATATATATATATAAAGAATTTCATGTTTTAAATTGGATCCAACTTTCCTATGACTTTGGCAAGGTGGTTCCTAGTGTGTCCACCCAAGGATGCTTTTGCCCAGGTTGGAATTTTGTGAAAAACATGGATTGTGCAAAAAAAACATTTTTACATCAAAATATTAATTACATTCTAAAATTTCCCTAACTTTTTCTTTAAACTTCTCTTTTGAAATGATTTCTAAATCTCTAACCATTTTCAAATTGGAAATTTTTACCTTGTTTTCCTTTTGTGGTTGATGTCCAATTTGCCTAGCAAAAAGGCATCACAAACATTGAATGTGAAGAAAAGGTTGCCATAGTTGTCATGCTCCTAAAGTTCACTACCACTATCTCCCCTTTGTTTATATTTACTAAAAAGCCTTGCATCTCAATTACGAAGGTGGTCATAGGGTTAGGGTGTAAGGAGGCTATGCCCATGGATGGTATGTTCAACTCATTAGGGGGAAGGCCATGACTAGGACTAGGGTTAAGGGATGACGTTAAGGTCATTGGTGTGTGGTCAATGGGGGTTTGTCACCTCTTTAAAACTTTTTGGCTTGTATGTTCCTTAGTGGCTTCTAATTGATCCAAAACTTTATCACATTTAACATTTGATTTCAACCCTCCTCATTAAAAAAATTGTCTTTAATTCCTTAAGAATCTCCCATAGATGATCTTTCAAAGTCTCCTCAAAAAATGGGGCGTGAAAATAAGCCTTGAAATAATCATGGTAAACATATTTCCACACAACATTAAGGATCAATTGGGTCACCTATTTTTTTGTTGATGCTAAAGGTGGAAAAATGAAAAGTATATGGCACCACATTACACAAGTGTGTTAAGTTGTGTTGATTTTATGATTTGCTAAGGCACCTTGTCCCAATATAATTTTTTTGCCTTATGTAAGGTAATCGATTCGAATAGTTGGGTTTTTATTGTGAAGTTACTTACCTTTTCAAAGTTTGCCATTCCTAAAAAAAAAACCCACATACACAACATTCTGATTTAAAAAAAAACCAAAACATGTACACCATTTTTTTTTCTAAATTTTTGAATCAATAAACATTATAAATGGTCGTTAAAAACCATCACTAAAAAAAAATCAATCATTGGAAAAATGGTAGTGGAAAAAATGCAAGGAAGGGTTTCAAGGTCTATTTCACCAAATTTTTTAAAAAAAGGGACCATCATTAAACCCTAAATGACCACCATAATAAAAAAATAGCAAAACCACAATCAAGAGGGCCTAGATGACCAATAGAATCAAAATCATGAAAAAACCCACCTATAATTAAAGTTTAAGAAGAAGTTTCACCAAAGTTCAAAAAAGATGACAATCACCAAGGTTTACATGACCATTATAATCAAAATCATTGTTACCCCCTTTTTTTTTGTGAACTAGTGAATCAGTTTTATAACAAAAGGTGTCCTCATATGCCAAGTGATTTCATTAGATTTTGAGTGAATTCATTGATCTTAATAAATGAGGACTAGTTGGGAAGTAGTGAATTCATTGGTCTAATGAACAAGGACTAATAAATTGGACCCACATTTTGCATGTAACTCTTGAACCAATGAACATGTGAACAACTAAATTAGTGAATAGTTAAACATATGAACATGTTACCTAATATATAATTTAAATTTTTTTAGTTATTTTTATTGGTCATATTGGTTAGTGACTACTAGTGATTTTGGAATTTAAACATTATAATAGTAGAGATGGAGAGAGGATCATCATTTCTAGGAGCATTTCTATGAGGATTATGAACATCATACTTTTTCATATTGAATTGTCATATCAGCTTTTGTCATTTTGAATATGAACATGTTTTTTTAATCATCTTGGAAATGTGATATCTACCTTTTGTGTTCCATAATTTGTTGAGTTATTTTTGAAAGTTTTTTAGTTTTGAATACCATCATTTTTCATAGTTAGATTTTAGAGTTGTACTTTTAGAGAAAGTAAAAAATATTTTTATAATCGTTTTAACGGTTTTTCTCATGTTGCTTTGCAACCTTGTAATACATTTATACCAAACATGGTGGTTGTAGTTAGATTTGAGAATTATTAATACAAACGTGTTTTGTAAATCTCAAAAAAATTGTGTTCAAACAACAAAAATCAGCAGGATGATTAGAAATCATCTTACCAATCATAAGAAGACAACCATCATCAAGGTTTACATGACCACTAGAATCAAGATCATAAAGAAGATCACTTGCAGTTAGGGTTTAACGCTAAACTTCACCTCAATAAACTTGTTTGGTTGCTTGCTAAAACCTCATCAAAGCCCTTCAAAGCATGTTGAAATGTCCCCAAAGCAAGTCCAAACATCATCAAAGCAAGCCATAACATTCTAAAACCTCTTCAAAGCTAATTGAAACCTCAAAACTTGAAAGAAAAAGCCAAAAAACCAAAAGCTTGAAAGCCAAACCTTCCTCAAAGCAAGAAAGCCAAAACCCTCTCAAATCCAAAAATGTGCAAGGAGAGAGACAAGCTCACATGTGGGGTGCTTGAAAGCAAAAAAACATCAAGGATGAGGAATGAGACATGTGCAAGGGTTTGTAACAAGTAAACAACTTGACATAAAATTGGTTTCATGCCAAGTTGCAATGGATTTCCAAGTTTTGTGCCCCGTTGGGGCACAATGCTTTTTTTCAAACCGAGTTTGGCATTATGGCCCAAGTTTTGGCCAAACTCAGCCTTCTTGTCAAGTCTTTATGGGACTTTATAGAAAACTCTATTGGATTATTGAATTATAACATGGAAAGTAGCTTTGAGTTATGTAGGAGCCAAACTCTCTCTCTCATGAATGGGTGGGTGAATAGAATTTATTTATGTGGTTGTAGAGTTGGGTCAAAGGGTTTCTGAAAATGCCTTGCATCTTCGCAAGGAATGCAATTAGGTCATTTGCATATGGTAAAGCTTAGGGTGGGGAGCATTCTCAAATAAGGAGCCTTGTATGAGGCAATAGCCATCTCCAACCATGTAGTTTGGCGATGTCTCTTACTTGTGGACATTGCCAAGACTTTACCCACTGTAAAGCCTGAGGTGAACCTTTTCATAAGCCTAAACATATGTACATCACAAGATGATAGGAGTGGGAGGATCAAGTATGCCTACTATTTAGGAGGTGGAGGGACATTACACCTATAAGTAGGCATAAGCTCCCTACCACTCCTACATACCAGGTACATGTAGATTTCAATGCCCTTTGTATGATTCTACAGGGGATTGGGATATTTGGCCAGGCAGCTCTGAAAACACTAGATAAGCACTTTAGCAAGATTAGAAAGCACACCCAGAAATTTCCTAGTGTATTTCCTAATTTTGAGGGCAGATGAACAAGAGCGTTAGCCCCAGTTCTTCAGCCTGAGAACATCTCTGAGGGCTAAGGGGAGAAGCCTTCTGCAGCACAATGCATGGTGAAATTTCTAAAGAGAGAGGTTCCTTCCACAACTGGAAGAGACCAAGACAATTGACAGTAGGGCTATCAGCAGATGGAAGGAACTAGGAGAGCTAACACATGCCCATTAAGCATTGAAAGGGTACATCAGATAACAAAGGCAGAAATTGAAGTGTGCATTATGTCCCATGCAAACAGGCCCTGTCTGTGAAGAGAATTAGTGACAGTGTGTATGAAATGGCAAAGGAGAACAGATACCACAGTGCTGAGTATTTGTGCAATGGATGGTTGGGGATTGTCCAGAGGCAAGGCATTCCAAAGCAATCATAGGAGTATTCCAAGCTATTTGTATTGGCAGATGAACTTACTGCAGTTGATTGCTTGACTTGCAGCTTTGTCCATGGCATACAGTATAACTTGAAGTGATCCTTAGTGAGCTAAGTGAGGACTCTTCTATCAGACTAATTCAGAATTGCCCTCCCTGGCAAGCTTAGTGAAGCACTCAGAGAGATGGCAGACCAACTTGACGACAAGCACATCCTGGAGTGCACTGGTTTTAACAAGCATTTGCAAGTGTGCATCACATAACCCATAATAGTATCACTAGGACTGCTAATAAAACTGATTTCATCACTTCAAGCTACTAACAGTTGATGCTTTTCATCTGCCCCTAATTTCAGTCATTCAATTTCCACATGGAGTTACCTCAAAAACTCCAAGCAGCTGCATTTCTAAGCGTAGGTTAATGATCAGCACAGCTATTCCAACATGTGTGCAAGATGTGCAGAGTGAAAAGTTGTGCCCACTTCTCTAACAAGATGCAGGCCAAAACCCATCAAATGACTGAAATTGAAGACAACATGAAACATGCCAGTGTCAAAAATCTGTAATAACCAATGGAAACTTAAGCTCCTGGCTGGGCCAACTTCAAAGCATAAGGTGCGTCAACTTCAAAGTCATTGTGGGTTTTACAAGGAAGAGTGGAGTAGCACCATCAGATTGAGAATGGTGTTCAAAACTGTGTAGCAACAAGCAGCCAATTTGAATTTCACATTATGCCAATGGGAAGATATGGACAGCCATGTAGTCATGTACAGAGAAATAGAGTCAGCATATATGGACCGCTTGTAACCCTAACAGCATGGATATTCCCATCATAATGGATAAAGATGTAACAGTGCAAGTTTTCGAAGCAAAATCAGAAATCAGTAAGGGGCAAGGCATCCCTCCTCATCCCAATGCCACATACCACAAGAAAAACAGATGGCAGCAAGGGTGCAGAAATGGAGAACTTGAGCCTCATCACTGGGGTGCATTTAATGTAATGAAGGTTGACACAGCTGAGGTCGAAGTAACAATAGACTGTATTTGTATCCTCTAGATAGTGATGAGATGTTCTGGTCAGACTTCCCAAAGAGTCTCAGCAAACACCTTCTGGACCTTGGAAATTGCCTTATGGTTATGTGGATTTTGAATGCCTGGACACCCTTTTTTCATGCAGGTTTGCACCATTGTTGTACTCAGCTGATATTTATCTTGTACTAAAACTTTCCTTCCTATAAGTACCAAACAGGTATTGTAGTTTTATTGATGACAATCTGGTCAGAAACAGGCTGCAGGTTCTACCACAGAATCTGTAGTTAAAAGGACTGTGTAAAGGTTGACACAGTGCAGTGATGGTGTACTTGCCCAGTTAGCTACAATCAACAGACTGGACTCTACATTTTCCTTGATCCTGAGAATCTCTGAAGAAAAGTAGTGCCAAGTGGACGAAATTTGTCTGTTGTCTCCTCTTTCCAAGAACAACGACAACTTTCCTAGGACAGTTGCACAGATATGACAATTACATAAGATGAAGATGCAATTCTGTGGTAGCATTGTAGAGTATAGGTCATAAGTGTGACACAGTTGAGATCTAGAGTACGGAAGGTGTTTGCTGAGACTCTTTGGGAAGTCTGACCAGAACATCTCATCACTATCTGGAGGATACAAATACAGTCTATTGTTACTTCGACCAACATATCTCTGAGATTGTAGACCAAACTCCACAACCAACACTTTGAAGGTAACACAATAGTCAGTGCAATCATACCCTCATGGGAGTGACTCACAAAGTGTCAGACCATCCCTGTGATCATGAATAGCAGTGATAAGCTGCCATGATTCACCCAGTGCCATCATCAGTTTCCACCAGTAAGTGTTGATAGGTATATAGCAATCCACCCAAATTTCATGCAAACTACAATACAACCATCTGTCTCCTGAGTTTGTCTCATGTTTGTGGGAAGCAAGGGAAAGACTCAGTGATGACTTTGGCTAGCACTTTAGAGACACAGCTAATCAAAAAATCAATAATATCCTGATTCAAGCATGAGCAAGCTTGTGATATTAAGGTTCATTTCATTAGCTTGTCCCTCTATATAGCAAGCATTTAAGCCTAAGGCAAAGAAAGGCCCACATAAAGAGCACCCTGAATATATACTTTAAGCATATGCCACTGGTGATACTTGGATGCAGAACATCTGCTGAAGCCACTGGTGAATATTTACCATGCCAGCAGACCAAAACCAGCTTGATGTAAAGCCAGTGGGTATTTGGAATTTAGAGACAAAAGATGAAAACCTGGGTATGACAGAGTGAGCAACACATGATCGATAACCAAATGACTCTCCAAAAATTCAGGGTATCCCTCACCCAACCATATTACCCCTTACTATAAGCATATGACCAAAGCAAAATAGGAAACTCATCATCATCAGGATCTTCATCTGATAAATACTTCCAACTGGGCTGAAAGCTTAAGTCCTCCACACTCAGAGGCAGGCCCATAGGATCATCAGGCTGCATGATTGCAAAAGTGAAATCGCAGAAACTTTTGACTTGAGGATAGGCATTTGAGTCACACGCCTTGAAATTGAAGCAAGAAATTCCATCAATTGCGAATAGATCTTGCACACTTTGATCAAAAGACTGGCAACCCATTGAGTATGGGCCCAGAGTGCCCAAGTTTCCATCATTGGTGGAACAACATAGTAAATGGAGACCATTATCTGCATCCATTGATTCCTGCACTCACCAAACCAAGTAGACATGTTCAGTTAGGCAGCAAGCTCCACCCAGTAGTACTTTCCTCTCCAAAAGCTTCACCCCAAGGCAACCAGATTGACCATCTTCATAGCTCACTATCAAAGAAGATTAAGATGTGGGAAAAGACATTTCAAATTACTTCAAGAAACAGCATAAGCAGGGATTGCTCTTCATCAAGCTTACCTTTGCTTCAGCACATCACATCATATGAAAGAACTCCATCCATGATTCGTGAGAGAAGATATGGGAAATGTATGACCAGCCTACAAGAAGAAGAAATGGAATTTTGTAGACATGCTCTTCATCAGCCTTACCTCATCATGTGATGGATCAAAGAATAATTTGTCTGTGAAACATGAAGTTTGTTTTGTGGTCTTGAGGTCTTCATCCCCTGCCAGAATTTCCTCCTTAGGCAAACAACCCTGTACAGCACAATTGCCCCCACCACAGCAATACTTATCATTCACAAGAACTTGCACTGGAAGAGGTCCCAGGTTTTGGAAAGGGTTTGGAGTAATGACCTGGTCCCAGTCTGCATCACAGTCTTCCTTCTTAACATGCAGGCTTCCCAATTCCTTTTCTGAGGCAGATACAGCAGACAAAACACATCGTCCTTGAACTTCATCTGAGCTGCTATGGTGGCTGTCAATCTCTTGTTTGCATAGCTGCTGCTGCACTCCTTTTGACAGTAGCTTTGCCCTCCTGGCTGCTTTCAGAGCCTGCTCCTTCACAAATGTTTTGACCTTATCCATGTTTTCAGCGCGAAAATCGGCAAGCGAAAGATGTTCAGGGAGAGGCGGGAAGGAGCCCTCGGACTCCTCGAAGTTAAAGGGAATGTTTTTGCCTGTGTAAAAAATCCCGGCATCGTACGCTAGAGCGGCCTCGAAAAGCGTTGTGTACGTCCCTAGCCAAATGGTCGTCTTCCACCGCCTTGGTCGAATCTCTACCAGATACCCTTTTACTCCGGGACGCTGACGGACGCCCCGGTAAGGTTGCGGCGACTCTGGTGTCAAGCTGTTCTTGACCTTGTCAAGCTTTGTGGCTGCTTTTGAATGTGGAGACTGGGGTTTCTTCGGACTTAACCACGCTTCTCCCTTTCTCTCAGGAGTCAAGCTCTCAGGAGACTTGACGGCACGGGCGGCCACCTTGCTGCCATAGGCCAGGCCGCAAAAATTCAGAGAATATAATTACACAAATGCAAACAAAGGATATTGCAAGAACCCGTCGAGGACCGGGAACTAACTAGAAAGAACTAGCCACGAAGCGTGCGCTAAGGAATGCAAAAGCTCGAGCTTACAGTGAAAGAGTTGGGCGGATGGTTTTGAGGGGTGCCCGTCGCGGTGCGATCTTCGGAGAACTGGATTTGGCCTTGACCGCCGAGTCACGGACTGCAGCACCCACTGGGGGCTTAGCCAACACAAACTCATCACCGAGTGTCGCCGGGGCGCAGGGCGACGGCTTCCCATCGAAGTCCTTGGATATGAAAGCTGTCGATAAACGATTAAATTCGCAGCACTCGTTACGCAATGAAGGTGTTTGGCGATCCGGACAGTTATAGCACCTGGCGGCCAAACGCTCGAACTCCCGCAGTTCCGCAGTTCGCTGCCCGGATGAGCAGATCTTCTGGTCCGGCATTCTGAGATCCTCGAAAAACTACCAAGTGGGAGCCAAAAAAACACCGCTCGGGATCACGACACGCTCGAACTACCGGCAGTCCTGCAGAGAGTTTCCGAACGCTTGAATCCACCTCCTTAATGATCCACTATCTATCCATCTTCGATCAACTTTTCTGCTACCGAGGTACTCCCACTTCCCTAAACCGGTCCGACCAAGAATCTGATTTCCTACATGTTATCAGAGGCGGATCTGGAGCTCTGGGCTCGGAATTTTTTTGTTGGAAAACAATTCTTCCTCACTTGGAAATCATTTCTGGAGGCAGCTCCCTACATTCAGGCTTCCTCCAAAGTGTTCCGTCGGTAAATAAGACGGAAAGGGATGACGACAGGAAGTGCGTCTTTCGCCGCTCGGCGTGCACATTGGCGTACAATAGTTGGGCAAGGTTCCACTGGACGAACTTCCGTTTTCACCGGCCAATTCGAAGTCTCACCACGTCAGCAGTCAAGTTCTTGTCTTTGGCCAGGTGTGGAGAGGGATACTTGCTCCTTAGCCTGTCTTTGGCCAGGTGCTGCGGAAGGGGGGGGGTACTTGCTCCTTAGCCTGTCTTTAGCTATTTCCACCTTCAGCACCCTTTACACTGGAGGCCAAGAATGAAGCCGAGTAGACATGGATTAGTCCTAGTGGCCAAAAGCTAGGAGTTAGTTGCATTGGCTTTACACTAGGCCCAAGCCCAAGAACCCAGAAATTATACTAGTTGCTTACATGGCAGTTATCTTTATGCCAAACTTGGACCCAACTAATGAAAAAGGAACCCACATCAAACGAAGATTTAACTTAGGGGACCCAACACAAGACAGGTGAACCATATCATTATTCTATTGAAAAAAACAACAACGTTACCAATCAGATGGAAGCCATCTCTTAAGATCTGGAAGTAAGGAACCATCGAGGAAACAAGAAATCTTTTCTCTACATATATTTTGTACTTACTTTACTAAAAGACCCTGCCATACGTAGCATTGAATGAAGGTCTGTAAGATAGGTTAACATAGGACGGACAAACAATCTCAAGAACTTTATCCAAAAAAACAACACAATATTAAACAAGCGGCTCCGCCACGAGAGACTTTTTCCTGAGAATAATGTTTTATATATAACTTTTTGTTTTTAATATGGTTTTAAATTATGAACTCCAGTTAAATGGGATAAAACTTTGTTAGCTTTATGCCAAACCTTGAAAGTCGTTTTCTCACATTTGTAATCACAAATCATTTTTTTTTAACCCTCTTCAAAATCATTGTTTAGAAATTCAAGGTTCATTACACACTATTTGAAAGCCATATTTTCATCCCTTTTTCTTCAACCATTCAAATGAATGGAAACATGGAAAGAACCATATCATGTAAAAAAATTCAGCTTTTTTTCCTCAAGTGTAATCAATTTGCTTTCAAAGGCCTCACAATGGGAGTAACATAAAACTAGATACTTAGATGCTCTAAACAAACAATAGTAATGGATGGATGGAATCCAAATATGAAAAAGTTGAATTTTTTTTTAAAAAATTTCTAAGTTTTAGTTTTTTCTCAAAATATTTCATTTTCAAGTTTGAGGATTTGCCAACTCTTAAATAGTTAGTGTTTTTTTTTGAATCACATCTTCAGTTAAGGGTTTTGAATGAAGGGTGTTTTGTTTTCGTGCTTAATGGGTCTATCTACATAGAAAAAGTATCCAAATTTAATTTGTCTTGTGATTGGTATTTATGAGAAAAATAATTGCACATGGTCCTTGAAAAATGGTTTTTTTGTTATATATTGAAAAAGTGTTTGGTTGTTTAGATACAATATAAATTAGTTTGTTAAAATCTAACCAATATGCTTCTATTAAATCATATTTACATTCCTTTTCAAGGACATTTATCCATATGTGATTTAATTGAATTTAACTTTTGTGGTGATTATATTGAATTGTAATTTTAATTTGAACTAATCCATGAAATCTATTATAATTCTTGTTTATCTTTTGCATGATTACTATCTTTTAAATGTTAACATTGAAATATCTCAAAACAATCTTTGGACAACTTTTGGGAAAATCTTGAATTATAGTTTGAAGATTGTTTAAGAATGTAAAAATTGAACATGAATGAGTTTTATGCACGCATATAATATATATTTCTTTTGTGTATTAGTAATAAAAGTTGTTATTATGTATTATGAACAATTATTGGCTATCGTATTAAAAGAATTTGAGTGCAGGAATACATCATAAAACTCATTAATCCATGGCCATTATGCATTGAAATATATGAATATTTTGATAAACTAATAAATTTTTGCACATCGATTGATGCATGGGTATTCTTGTTTATATAAGACATAGGAGATGAGACATTTGAAGGTTATGGTCATGGTTAATGTTTTATAATGTTGGCATGAAGAGATTGTATTCAAGGCTTATATAATTATATGAAAATTATATTATAAGTTAAAAATTAAAGAACGGATGGTATTCAAGGTTGTTATTAATTTGTTCATTTCTATATAAATTTTTTGATCCACATAAAAGTTTTCATGTTGGAAGGGAGCTAATAAAAATACATTTTCCTTTGTTTGGATCTAAGATATAATTTCATATGTTAGCCCATGTTTTTTGACATTAGTAAGATAAAAAAAAAAAATTCATTTAATGATAATCTTTAAGAATGATAGATGGGTTTTGCTTCTACAAGTGAATTGAAAATTGAATCCTTCTTATGGTAAATGATTAGGACTTATCAACTCTTATATCTTTGATGATAAGTTTAATTGGTGTCCATTTTGATTCAATATTATTGTTGTGATAGTGATTATATTTTTTTCTCATTATTATTTCAATTTAAAAATACTTAATGTCAAGTGTTATTGATGTTTTAAATATGTCATTAGTTCCATTCACAAGACCATTAAATGTTGAATATTTACCAACACATATTTCAACTAAAATATATATATTTATACAAATTATGTAATGCAAATTTGCAATTTTTCCTAAATTGTTTAAGAATTTGTAAAATGGAAGGCACGATTGGTGATTAATGTCCATTGCTTTGAAAATAAATGTGGGACTTCATGTGTTAATGAACACATTCCCATTGTGTTTCTTCATAAGTTTATTTTTATAAAACAAATATGGAATAGTAAAATTGTTGGGTGGATATTGACTACAAATTGAATTTATTGAATGTCATTTGTATTTTCATTGTAGTATGAAATGTGTTCAAGCATTTATATGAAAAACATATTAAATTGTTACATAACTTTATTTAGTTCATAACATTAGACATATGTTTGCAAAAAAACTAGTGTTAAACCATTAACACTATCCTTAACATTTTGAAATATTCAACTATCTTTCATAGGGGGTGTTTAATAGAAATCAACTTTCACAATAAAATTAAAACCACCAAAAAAAAAATTGAATATATTTTATAAACCTTAGCTTATTATCTATAATGTCAAAGATTCTAGCACCAACAAATGATAATTCATCTATCACAACAAAGTTGTAATTATTCATATTGGCATATGATCATAATATTTAATGAGTCTAATGATAAATTTGGTAAACTAAACAAAAATTGTTGGATTGGTATGTTCATTGCTGAATGTGTTGTTAAACCATCAATATTGAAAGTAATCTTATTATTTCATTCATCCATTATAAAAAAAATTCAACTATTAATTGGGTCATTTCATGTTCATAAAAAGTTCATTGTCATTGCATTTGGACATTATGCATATTTGGAATTCATCCAATCAATGGGGATAAATTCATCCATCAAAATTGATTTCATCCATAGACATGGAATGCTTGGGGTCATGTTTTCTCCATAGAATTTCATTTCATTTGGTTAATTAACTTGGGCTCTGCATCATTGCATACTCATGACATTCAACTTTTTTTTCTCTTATGTTCTCATATGATTTTCAATAATTCATCATTATTTATGTTAATGTCAAATCTAATTTGAATTAACATAAATATCATGGAAGGCACATGTTAACTTGCCTTTTCATATCCATGTTGGTGGGTAGGGAAAAGCAATGAGGTAGTTAGGCTTGGAATTGAGGTAGTTGATTTTGGAATTATCTTTATAATTGGCTAAGGCCAGCCATATGAAGGATTATGAAAAATCAATTGTCTAGGGATGACCATATGACGAATTATGCAAAATCTTCCATATACTAATTCTTGGAAATTTCTTGTCATTGGAATTTTATGCATCATCTATGCCAATTTTTTATTTACAAAATGTTGTGGTGTTGTTCAAGTGGTGATCATCAATAATAATATTTAGCCAAGTTTAAAATATGAACATAAAAAAATCTTAGCCATCCTTTCATATTGTAGGTACTTGTGCCAAGTTTTTAATAAAATTCGTTTTTTGATGAATTGTGAAAAAAAAGAATTTTTAACAAAATATGTGTGTTTGTTCTTTCATGTTCTTTTGCATTGTTCCTTTGTGTTGTTCTTTTGTGTTGTTGGTGCTACTATGTACTGGTTCATCACATTGTTGGTGTTATTATTGGTTCATCATGATGTAAGTGTTACTATTGGGTTGTGGCATTGATGGTGTTGTTTGTTCATTGCATTGCTTATGTTACTATTAGTTAATCACATTATTAATACAATTGGTGGTTCATCACAATGTTGGTGATGTTTTTAATTCATCTTGTTGTGGTGCTATTGGTTTATTGTGTTACCGGTGGTGTTACGAGTTCATTGCATTGCTAGTGTTGTTACTAGTTTGTTGCATTATTGTTGTTACTATGGGTCTATCACATTGTTCCCAAGTACTCAATTGAAGCCCCCCTATGTTGCTTTTATTATTCATTTGCATTGCTAATTGCTATTCTCATTGCATGTGTTTTGGTGAAGTACTACCCCCATCACCATCACCTTGCAAGTGGCAAGTTGGTGGTTCATCATGTTGTTGTACAAGTCTTGCTCCTAGGTACCCACCATGCCATTTACCCCCTTTGGTGTTGTTGTTGTTGTTAATGTTAGTGTTGGGTTGTTATGTTGATTGTGCCATGGTGAAGTACCACCCCTCCCATTCCTTTGTGTAGGTGGTGGAATTCCTTTGCAATAAGAAACAAAAGAAAAAAAAGAAACCTTTCCACTTGTTTTTTTTTTAATAATTATGGAAACTCAAATATTTCACCATGCAAAAATATAATCTTCAAAAGAATCTTTTAAACGAAACCAAAAGCCTTCAAGATATTATAATTCTATAAGTAATCTCAAGTTTCAACACAAAGCTAATATATCATCTTTCAAAAATCCCCATATAAAAATAGGCCTATTATTACCTAAGGGTCAAAATCCCTTAAGCGACTATACTTTATAATGAATCTAAACACAATATCCTTGCCTACCAAGGCAAGGCCAATAAATCAAGTGTGTAATAATAACACCCCATAGTGTAACACGAAAGTGGGTTTCCACATAGTGTGAACACCCGGGCCTTGAGGGTGTGCTTTGGTATAATTAGCCGTCCTGATTTTGGCGGCGGATGTTTTCTCCATGACGGTTACATGGCTGTGCATGGGACGTTTTGTGTGTGAAGGTGTACAGGAATGAAGGCGGCGCGAATGATGAAGAGGAGGGGAGCTCCATTGATGCGCCGAAAAGGGAAAAAGAGGAAGAGTCTTGATGGAGAAGCCAAGTGGAGAATAGAACGGGAGAACGCTTGGGTGTGACGGAGTTTTGGGGAAAAAGAAGAAGCTCGGTGGTGGGCAAGAGAGGGGGATTTTGGCCGGATAGACTAGAGAGCACTGAAAGAGATAGAGGAGGGAATGTTTTGTGGGAGCATGGAGAAAGCTTGGTGAGAGAGAGTAGCTTGGCTAAATGTTAGAACTTTCCGCTGCGCCTGACAATCGGTGAAGCCACTGCAGAAGAATTGGAGAGAGAGAGAGAGTAGACGGCACTGGGAATCCGGTGTTTTTGTGAACATCTGATGCAAAAGTGAGCTTGTGCTTTCAGGGAATGTACATACTCTGCGAATGTAATGAAAGAGTTCCCTGACTGGCATCTGTGTGATTGGGCGAAACATGCTCTGTTGTTGTGTGGAATGCAAGGCACTTGTACGTCCCTGGGTCTTGTGATGTTCGTCTGAAAGAATGAGTAGGCAGTTAGAGTGCTATGTGAGATCGAAGGTCTGAACTGTGTGGAATAGATTAGGAGAACATGGGCGCCTGGGTTCGTTGAAGGCAGTCAGTGTGTTGTGTGTTTTTCAGACCCTCTCTTCTTGGTATCAGAGCATGGTTTCGTGTTTCCAACCTTGGTAGAACCTGTAGATGTTCAAGTAGAATGATAGTTGAAAATCATGTCTTCGTCTAATGACGAGGGGATTCCTATGGAGCAGATGACTCAGGAAATTCATGAACAACAGCTTGTTGGTAGATTTGATTTCCTTACTGTTCAGATGGGACCACAGAGAGGAGCAGTGATTTTGCACTTTCTAGGCTTTGGAGTGGTGAGACTTGTAAGGATAGATCTTGACGAAGCTCGCGTAGGAAACATTGATATAGTAGTAGCTCATAGTGGTTTCTACACTCGTGCACGAGTCTGGTTGAAGGTAATCGATGGAGCAAGGGGGTGGGCATCGACCTCAGACTTACAGGCCAACTTTTACTTCACCTCCTACCTTGCGTAGAGTTGCTCCTGCGTATGTTGAGAGACAGCGTGCAGTACCGAGGCTAGGGGATATCTGGATTCCTAAGTCGGCGGTGTCACCTAACCATTTTGTGAGATTGTACATCCCTGGTGTGGAGGATTTATTTCAGGAAGGAGATCATTTGCTTCGGGTGGAGCATGGCGGATCGAGATCCCGCCTCATTAGCTGGAAAGTGTGGCGAAGCGAGGAAGGAGAATGGAGATTCTAGCAAGAGTCTATGAATGAACAAAATTTCACCCTTGTTCCATCCAATATTGCGCCTTTGGAACCGTTGGCGGAGGGTGCTCAGTTCGAGTTTGATGGATGATTCAGACAACTTTTGTTTTTCAAGAATACGAAATGTGTAGCAGTAGCTGAGTTTCAGATCAATTTTGTTTGCATCTATTTTGAATTGAAAAACTGTGTGTAGAGGAGTGCTGCATTTTTGCTATGTTGCTGAACTTCTATGAAGATGACGAGTCCTCAGGGAATGGATGAGTTATTTTGGGGATGAGATCATGAGGATGTGAATGATTGGGCGGGGCGACTTACCATGGCTGCCGAAGTGCGTAATCTCACTACTGATAAGCTATTCAAGATTGCCAAGCTGAATTTGCGAGGTCGAGCCAAGGAGTGGTTTAGGAGGCTGTAGCCGGTGCTAGCCGACTGGACTGAATTACGGACGCTGATGGTGCAGAAGTACGGGAACATAGATGTTGATGACATCCGAATGAAGATGGATGCCATCAAACAAGAACCCAAAGAAAAGGTTCAAAAATATTTTGAACGCTTGGACAAATTGTTTCGGAAGGGCAAGATACAGGACGTAGAGCAGAAGAGGAGGTTCCTGGCCAGACTAAGGCCAGAGATCCGAAAACTTTGCGTGGTGAGAACATTCGCAGATATCGAAGAATTGGTTGGAGCTGCAACGAAGGGAGAGAGAGTTCTGGGTGAACTCGGGGAAACACCATATGAGTCTTTTCCAGAAGAACAGGAAGAAGAGACGTCGGAGAGCAATGTAGAGAAGCAGGTTGCTGCATTGAACAACACGATCATCCATTTATTCAAGGGGAATTCGCATGATCCAAAATCATCATCCTCTTCTGTTGTCTTTGGAGCATGTCAACTCTGTAAAGGTGGGGACCATATGGCCACTGCCTGTCCAAGGCTAAATGAAGCACGGCCAAAATGTGCAAAGTGTAATATGCCGCATAGGACAGAAAACTGTGGAATCAAATGTACCTTCTGTGCAGGACTGGAGCACTCTGAAGACAAATGCTGGAAGAAGCCCAAAGATGGGAAATCGATAGCTGGAGCTGCGAATTTCTTAGAAGTGTTGCTTGACGATGGAGCGACGATTGAGCAGCAGCTTAACAAGCTGTGTGGAAATGAAAATTTATTTTCCTACACCCGAGTGCCGAAGAGAAGGACTCCGATCGATGTAGTACCAGGAGGAGTTGCGCCAATCCCTGAAGCTGAAAGGGAGAGAGTTGGTGCGAACAGGGACGCTTCTGCGAGGTCCAAAATTTTGTCACATTTCATAAAAGGAAAGATTCCCCTATCTCCCATGGAAACCATTCTCATGATTCCTGGAGAGCTGGAGCACCTTGAGAGCTTGGTAAAGCTGGCAAGGAGAAAAAGGGATTCGGAGACCACCGAGAATCAAGTGTCAGTGGTCTCTGCACTCCCGTCACTAAGGAAGATCTACGTTAATAAGACGCATCGGAGCAAAACTCTACATCTGCCTGTGGAGATCAACAACTGCATTGTTGAAGGATTAGTAGATACAGGAGCATCTATGTTTGTACTGGCTGCTGCTGTAGTGAGAGAGTTGGGTATAATGCATCTTGTGACAAGAAATGAGAGTTACAAGACCGCATCGGGAGTGATCACTCGGGCATTGGGTCGGGTTGATGAGATCCAAGTGAAAATCGGGGGCATACAATGTGCCATGACCTTCATGGTAGTAGACATGGATGGGTATGACGTGTTACTTGGTCTAGACTTTTTGATGAAGATTGGAGCGGTGGTTGATGTCGAACGAGGTCTTATCCAAGTAAGGCATGGGCCTGGGACCAATGTGGAGGTGTTGCCACTAATAGTGGTAAATTTGCTGCAAAGAATGAGTGCGAATATGATGGTGCGAGAAACGTCGACCACTTGGAAGGACGCACGTGCCCACCAAGATGGTTACGCAGTACTTGATCAGGATCGAGAGGCGGTCAACGAGGAGGACGACGCGTCCACCTTAGATTCCGATGATGACAGCGATACCAGTGAATACTATGATTCGGAATCTCATCCAATAGAACAAATCGACTCAGAGGATGAGTTTGTGGATGCTGAGTTTGAGGAGCTGGTCAGCTCAGAAGGACCACGGGAAATGCTGCGACTGATGTTACAAGAGCAGGTTGACGGGATCATGACAGAAGAGATCACGGATGGGGATGATTATGCCGACTGGATCAGGTGGGTGTCTGATGCGGAGAAGAGCAGGCAGATCATACATGAGTCCACACACGATGTGCCTGTTCCATTGTTGCTACAGCAACACTGTCCCCAACACGACTCTACAATTCCGATGATACTCCAAACCATCCAGGTAAAAGATGACGACCCTGATTGCGAGCCCATTGAGAAGTTTATATCACCCAGTCGTCATGAATTGAGGATCAGATGGAAGGAGATCTGTGAACGAATCAAGATCGACGCCGATTTAGGTGAAATTGGGCAGCAACAACTCTGGGGAATCCTGGAGAGATACCAAGACGTCTTTGCTTGGAACAAGGGCGAACTGGGTTGTTGCACCATTGGTGAGCATAGTATCGACACGCAAGGGTTTCCACCTTGCAAAACATCTCCTGGTAGACTGTCTTACTAGGAGGAAGCTGAAGTGAAAAAACAGATTGATGCATTGGTAGACTTAGGTAAAATGAGGCCCAACAATTCCGAATATGCTTGTCGGGTAACTCTGCCAATGAAGAAAGATGGGAGCAGGCGTTTCTGTGGGGACTACCGGCCTCTCAACATTCAGACATGACGAGATATGTTTCCAATGCCGCTCGTAGAGAAAGTGATTGATCAGCTAGGAAAATCAACGTGGTTTACAGCTCTAGACTTGCAAATTTGAATGGCTCCAGAAGACATGAAGAAGACAACTCTGATCACCAAGACTGGATTATACAATTGGATAGTGATGCCATTCGGACTCAAGAATGCAACAAGTACATTCATTCGAACCATGTCAGAGGTTTTCAAGGACTTGGGGAGCCGATTTCTGAAGGTGTTTGTTGACGACCTCAATGTGCATAATGAAAGCTGGGGGAAGCACCTTCAACATTTGGATGCGGTGTTCTGTAAACTCAGGGAAGTGAATTTAAAACTCAACCCAAGCAAGTGTTGCTTTGCTACTAAGACTATCACCTTTCTGGGTCACGTGGTGAGCAAGGAGGGTATCCGACCCGATCCTGGAAAAGTAGAAGCGGTGTTGCATTTCCCAACACTGAAGAATGTCCCAAGCGTCAGATCATTCTTAGGTCTGACAGGTTACTACCGAAAGTATGTTAAAGGCTACTCGAACTTGGCAGGCCCTTTGTTTG
>Ga0116227_10006337_pt1 | contig 24058 bp, 19 predicted proteins | sample S1TSphgellanicum_FD_89693 | JGI IMG/M metagenome (GOLD analysis project Ga0116227, IMG submission 89693) | Host-associated microbial communities from peat moss isolated from Minnesota, USA - S1T2_Fb - Sphagnum magellanicum MG | ecosystem: Host-associated > Plants > Peat moss > Unclassified...
AGCCACGGGCAACACGGACACACAAGACTCACCACGGCCCGGACTTGGGGGAAGCCACCACCTTCCCCCTTATAGTATACTCTGCAACTCTCCACGGAGGCTACATCCAAATGGCTATTTTTCTCGGGACTCCCAAGTAGGAGTCCCGAAATCGCGCCAAATGGGACTCCCGCGACTTTGGAGCCCCATAACTTTGCGAACAGACCTCGGATTGCGATGCGGTCTAAAGCAAAGTTGTAGCTCTCGTCGAGACCTTTTCAACGATATGTGGCACGCCCCCTGAAGCTAAGTAAATCAGGTCGATTCCTGACTTTTTGTGGTCGGGAGTCAAACTAGCATTTCGACTCCTGGCCCTTCTTTTGGCCATAACTTGTGTTTCAGATGTCGAAATGAGCAATGCGAGCCCATTTTAGACATCTACGCTTCAAGAGCTTTCCAATGATATAAAGAACGCCACAAGAAATTGAGGTTTCACCCATGAAATCGCTCTCTAAAGTTTCAGAAGTCCACCGGGATTCCATCTCCCAAAGTGGGAGTTGCCTTGGGAGTGTGAGGGTTCACTCCCTTATACTCCCTCACACTTTTTAACACTCCCGAGACTATGTGATGTGACTCCCTGGTTTCCTTTTGGCCTGCACCCTTACAATGCCTTTGCCTTGACTCCCGGGCTTCCTTCCTTTTGGCCTGTAACCTTGCAACCCCTTAGCCTTGGTCGCGAGCCCAAAGCTAGGGTTGCGACAATGATGATTTAGTTGGCAGAGCTAGTGTAGGTTGAGGCATTGAACGTGATGGAAGCCTCATAGTACTGGCTTCATAATGTGCATAAACTAGTTCCAACTTTTCGGAAATGTTGTACACATCCAACAAAGTGTACGAGTCTCCAAATTTTGCAAAGACCCGTTGCAAAACTTGCGCGTGGAACGTTGGAGTACCTTCCAACGAACGAAGATACCGGTGGGCAGCTTCCAAGTTGGTGATGCTCTGGGTATCCTCTTTGAGTTTGAAAAGCCTCCTGTAAAGCATTTTAAGGGTTTCATCCTTTTGTTGAGAGAAGGTGGCGAGCTGCATAATTTTTTCAGAACTTTTGACTGGAAATTCTAGCTCAAGAATTCGAAAGAATTCTCCCACTGGATCAGCAAAAGCTGGCGCATCAGTTGTGGGAGGAATGTTTGCAGTAGTAGTAATGAGTTGTTGAGGAGAAAGGTTTACTGAGGTAGGTACCAAGTCTGGATTATTCGGCACAGTCCTGTGATGTGCAATTGCAGCTTGCAATGCAACTTAAGAGGCGCTGGCAATGGCTATGGCGTATGCTGGATTGGGAATCTGGGTGACACCCAAAATCCTTGTAGAATGTTGCTCATAGACATCCAACGCTTCATAATGCACATAACGAGCCAATTGTTTGAATGCAAACGCGTCGGTGTAATTAGCGCCATACTTCAGCTCCAATTCACAAACCACAGTTGAGAAGGTTGCCTTGAATTCCTTCAAAGAAATAGTACCTGGCCTTCCGCTGAATTTTTCAATTTTCCCAAAGGAACTGCTCACCTCCATGGTGTATATGGGTGCTAAAGTCACAGCTTGCAATGGAGTATACGGTGATGGTGCAAAAGTAGGTGCAGCAACAGGCGTAATCCACTGATGAGCCCCTCCAAATGGACTTTGATGTACCGTTGATGTAGTGTAACCTGAGCCTGAATTCCTGGTAGGAGTTGTACTAGACGACGATGGTGCTATAGACACTTGATGGTATCGTCATGATGCTCGTGAACTTAAAGAAATCGGCTCAAAAGATTGTGTGTTACTTCGTAGCTGATACCTGGGCTCTGGCCGAACGGTAGTGCTCTCATCATCTGAGGACATGGTGTTGTCTCATGCCCTAAAATGTTATGATAGTACACAGCACTAACTATAAAATTCTAACACAATCTATAATTTGAAGAATACAGTGCGTTGTTCTAAAGGCACGATGACAAAAATAACACACAGGACGTCAGGACGCAGGGCGTGGGATGCAAGATGACAGGGCGTAAGACATAGGACGACAGGGCGTAGGACGGCAGGGCGCAGGATGGCAAGATGGCAAGACGAAAGTCCAACGGACGAAAGTCGAACAGAAGTCCGACGATGGTCGGTCGTTGCAACGACGATGGCGACGTTACCACTTGCAACGCAACGACGTTACGGCGCTGTTGCAGTTCGCAACACAACGACGTTGCAACGCTATTGCAGCTCGCAACGCAACGACGTTGTAGCACTATTGCAGCTCGCAACGTTGCAACAACTTGCAACGCTGCGACGCACTGTGCAGCTTGCAACGCAACAACGTTATGTGCAGCTTGCAACGTAGCGACGCTGCGGCGCTATTGCAGCTTGCAACGCAACAGCGTTGTGTGCAGCTTGTAACGCAGCGACGCTGCGGCACTATTGCAGCTTGCAACGCAACAGCGCTATGTGCAACTTGCAACGCAGCGACGCTGCGGCGCTATTGCAGCTTGTAACGCAACAGCGCTATGTGCAACTTGCAACGCAGCGACGCTGCGGCGCTATTGCAGCTTGCAACGCAACAGCGCTATGTGCAGCTTGCAACGCAGCGACGCAGCGACGCTATTGCAACTTGTAACGCGTCACTGTGGCGTTGCTGCAACTCGCAATACGACGCTGCAGCGCGATGCTACGCGATGTACGCTGCAGTTCGCGTCGCGAGAACATGGGAGTGATGGCAGGTGGTGCTTGGCTGCTCTACAGCGATGGTAGCCACTGCCGCCTTAATTTTATTTTTTTTTAATTTTTTTTTTACTTCTTAGCCACCACAGAAGAGAGAAAGAAAGAAAAAAAGAGGGGAAGCTTTGAAACATGTTCAAAGATCTCAACTTGGTTGGTTGGCATGAATGTAACACGCAAGCTCCTTCTAGTACCAACGTGAGTTCCCTCCGAAAACACCAGTACTAACACTAGTAGCGCGCTCCTTCCAACAACAACAACACGAGGAGTAACAAATCAAGAATTTCAAAAAAAACCTGTTATTTTCAACATGAAGCAATAGGGAATAGAGTTTTTCTAGAATTGAAATGCAAAGCAAGAAAGAAATGAAGTGTATGTAAATGGTGGCTGTGCAATGGTCGCCGTGAGCATCTAGAAATCCTAGCTTATGATGGAGGAAAAACTCCTGACAAAGGAATTCTAGAAAAACTAAAAGGAGAAAGAAAGGGTTAGGCCTTTTATATCGTGCCAACACTGAAACCCTAAGTACCTAATAGCGTACAGTCGCCTAAGACCGTATATCAACCCTAAAACTGCACATGGGCATGCTCGTAATTGGCCATCATGTATGAGGCCATATACGAGCATGACAATTTCTCAATTTTACATTCAAAATGAAAAATTTCAAAAACATTTGGAATCACAATGCAAAAAATTTCCCCCATTTTTTTTCATGTCTAGAAAAACTTTAATTTTTTAATAAAAAAATCATTGTTGGGCACCCCACCAAATGAACATTAATATATGAATTTTAAGTTTGTTTTTCACCTCCTTAGCCTCACTTTACCCCTATACAAAAGGCATAAGGTGTCCACGTCATACTAGATACCACATCATGGTCACCCATGTGATTATTAATATATACTAGTGTGGCTTGTGTTGTTGGCCCAAGTGTGAACTCGTTATAATGTAAGGTGGACACAACATATGACATTATTTTGCAAGGTATACTTATATCCCATTTTTTAAGAATCAAATATGAAAGGAAAGCATTTACTTGAATCGAATATTAGACTTGCAAGTGTGAACCCATTACAAAATAACATGAACTCAACCTATCAACATTGTCCCACATCCTAAGTCCAAATCTCACAACATAAATTCCATTTAATTTAAATCATCAAGATCTATCTTTTGAACAACACCAAAAGCACATCACGATTCCTTCTACTTGAATTGAATGGTAGACATTCAATTGTTACCACGTCCTCAACTAATTTTTCTTGGCAAAACTTGGTTTTTGGGGATTTATTTGAATTTTTAGTGGCATAAGTTACTTAAAAATCAATATCTCCCACATTCTGAATCCAAATCTTACCAAATAAATTCCAATAAATCCTGCTCATCAAAATCTTTCCAACAACACCAAAGGTATATTCCAATTCTTCCAAAAATTTCAGCTATGATTTACTTTAATTTTCAGTGAACAAATCATTCAATATTCAAGAACTTTTGCACCACAAGTCCAAATGTCATGGAACCAAGTTCACGCATCCCTCTTCATTCAGAGCTTTCTAAACACACTAAGAACACAATCTAAAGCATCTTGGTTCAATGGATCTCATAACTACAAAACAAAACAAAAAGAAACAAATTACTTAAGTCCTTCATAAATAAATTCCATAATACATTTGAACAATACCACACGTATAAAAATCATCCATTTGAAAGGACGAAAAAAAATTAATCACAACATAGTTGTAGACACAATTGAATGTCGTCTAAAATTGAAGTTTAATTACAAATACAATTTTAACTAATTGCATGTGACAACTAATTGCATCTAATTACAAACTCAATGATTGCATATGACATAGTTTATTATACTTAATTGGTGAAGACACATGGAAATAGGTTATGTTATGACAAGTCCAAATGAAATGTGTTGGTGTTTCGCAAACCTTCACATAAGTATTTGTGCTTAGAAAGGGTTGAAGACCATTACTATAATTGTATTTGAATCTTAATAAGTCCATGTCATCTACTTTGAAGGGACCTAGTGCTTTTGTTCTCACAAGTTTGTTTGTTAATCAATGTTTTAAATGTTTTGTGAATATGCATAAATCCAAAAACTACTTTGAAATACCTTGTGCTAAATGTTTATACACTTATAAATTTAATTTATTTTCAATGTTTTAAATGTTTTGTCAGCCTTGATGAATCCAATGACCACTTTGAGTAATCCACCACAAGATATTATATTTTTACAAATGTGTTTAATTAATTACTTTAAAGGTTTTTCACAAGGTGTTTACTAAATTTAAAGATTGTTAAATCAACGAACCAAGTTGAACAACCATGTGCTTTCAATGTTGTTTTGGGCATCATTACATTAAATGTTTTTTGAATTTTAATTAATCCATCATCTGTTTTGAAATTTGATCATGTGTTTTTGTTCTTATAGAATGTTTCTGAGTCATCGCATGAAATGTTAATGGGATTGTGCACAAATGGGTGGACCAATTTGCCATAGAACCAAAGTCCCTATTTATTCAAAACAATGGTCAAAATTTGGAAATTATAATTAGTTTACACTAGTTTACATTGATTTCCTCCATATTTTTTCCATGTCATTAATGGCACATCTAGGGTATCTATTTCTTTAAGCATCTAAGCAAAAAAATCATAAGATATTTCTTCCTCCATTATGATTTGGACTTATGAAAATGTTCTTGATTAATCCATTAAAAAGTCCATAAATATAGTTTTTAAATTCAACTCATTAGTTATTTTGTTCTTACATTTCTTTGATATGATATATTACTAATTATAAGTCCCTAACACACACCCCATCAATTAATGGACCGTAGCATAGTCCACATAAAAATGGTAATTAGAGGTGCAATCCATGAATTTTGAATTCAAAATTTCATGGCTTTTACAAATTTTAAACATTTCTAAAATGATTTTTTGCATCATGTAAATATTCAAGTTAAGATTTTAAAACCAAGTCCATTTTAATAAATTTTAAGACCTATAAAGCAAAATGGGGCATTGCAATGGCAACCATAAAACATAATTGGCTTGCATGACACCCAAATTGGTCCACCCAACCATGCATCGACCCTAATTTGTGGAAGTGCAAAAATCCAAATTTCGTTTAAAAGGTCCACCTTGAATTAAATGATGTTACATTTACAAAATTATATATTTTCAAGTGATTAAAATTTGGGTGTTTTGTGAACCTAATTAAATGTAATGACTATTTTGAGTAGGACCAAATCAAAAGATTTTTTTTGAAAAAATGTGATTTAACTCCAAAATTAAGTGCTCCATGAAGAATCTAATAAAATTCTAATGACTATTTTCAAATGACTAAGTTGAATGACCATGATGTTTTTTGAATCTTGATAAATCCATGTCTTTTTCTTGGAAACTTAACCAAATGTTTTTGTTTTTACAAAATGTGTAAGTTGTGAATATGCATAAATCCAATTCAACACCTTTGAAAGAACCTTGAACTAAGTGTTTTTGCACTTACATATTTACTTTATTTTCAAATCATTACTTTAGTTGTAAGTTGCAAGCTTTGATGAATATAATGACCACTTTGAGTCATCCAAGAAGCTAAGAGATTCTATTTTTACAAATTTTCTTAATTCATTATTTTACAAGTGCTTCATTAGGTTTCTAGTTAATCCAATTATTTCTTTTCAAAAGGCCAAGTTCAGTGACTATATGCTTATAATGTTACTTTTGTATCACTATTAGGTGTTCTTTGAATCTTGATAAATCCATCATTTGCTTGGAAACTACTTGACCAATTGATTTCGTTTTCACAAAATGTGTTTTTGAGTCATTTTTTAAGTGTTAATTTGTGATCATGCAAAAATTCAACAACTCTTTTGAAAGGACTTTGAGCTAAGTGTTTTGGCACTTACAAATTATATTATGTTTTCAAATCACCAAGCTTTAAATGATTTGTGAAACCTCATGATGAATCCAATGACCACTTTGATTAGTCCCCCAAGCTAAAAAATTATGTTATTTCCATTGTGTTTAAGTCATTGCTTTAGCTGTTTCATGGGGTGTGATAATTCCATTGATTGTTTTCAAAGGAGGTCAAGTTGAAAAACTATGTGCTTACAATGTTGCTTTTTGAGTCATTGTTTTAGGTGTTTTTTTAATCTTGATAAATCCATTATTTACTTGGAATGGACCAAGTTAAGCACAATTTTACTTCCAAGTGTGTAATGAGTAATTTCTTCAAGTGTTCTAGCAACCTTGGCAATTGTTATAACTTTGAATGGACCAAGCTAATGATTTGGTTTGAAAAAAATTCAAGTTGGAAAAATGGTTTAGGTTCGTTGTGAATATTGGTAAAACCAACAATTGGTTTGCAAAAACAATACATTTACAATTGTGTAGTTGTAAGTCATTGGATTCAAGATGCTTTGTGATTGCTTACAAATTTAATAATTGTTTTGCTCAAATGAAGCATTTACAATTGTGTTGTTAAGTCAATGGTTTATTTGTGACTTGTGAATATTTCTAAATTTAACAACTACTTTGCATAGGCATAACTAAGTGTTTGTGTACATGCCATTGTATTATGATCCATTGCTCCAAGTGCTTCCTCTAGGTCTTGATAAATCTTATGATTATTTTCATTTAGTTGAGTCAAATGTTTTATTTCCTACATTGAAATATATTGATAGTCTATTTATAATATTTTTTTTTTTGTTTAACACATTGATTTTTTCACATCATTCAAATGTAAGCATCTAGACATCATTATGATATTAATTAAAATGTTTCCAAACTTGAAACCTTGGTTCATCATGAAGTTAAAAGACTTGAATATTCAAGTTTTTGTTCTCTTATAAAACACGCCCTTTGTCCACTACACAATTTCATTTAAGTTTGACCAAGTTCAATGGAGTTCACTAAAACCATTAAATCCTGATTATTAGTGGACCAATTCCATCACAATTCCACTTCACAAATGGGGCATAATGGATTTTTAATGGGATGAATATTTTATAACAATTATTTATGGGTTTATTAAATTGCAATTGAATTTTAATTTTTTTTTATGATATCAATTTTTTATGTATATGAACTTATTTGGTTTTTATTGATATGTTTTATCATCTTTGACTACAAGCAAACCATGTTCAATTTTGGCAATTAATTAAGTTCAAATGTTTTTAATTGAATTGAAGTGTGAAAAACATTTAACACTACAAGAAATCATGGTTTGATTGGAAAATTAGACAAAAAATAGTCATTTTGATATGTGGTCAATTTGACCACAAGGTTGGATAGGTTGATTTGAACATGTCCAACTTGATTGGTGATTTTTTAAACTAACCATAAGACTACATTTTTGACTAGTCAAATTGGACAAAAAAATGAAATAGCCACAAATAAAAATAGCTCATTTTTAAATAATATAAATGTAATAAATAAATAAATAGTAAATACCTACCTACCCATCATGGCCTCCTACCTACCTATTCACAATTCATCTAGGTATTATACATTTACACACCTATATAAGGTATATATATATATGTATATACATACTCCACATAATATATGTTGGTAAGGGGGATTAAACCTTGGTTTTTTTGGTTTCACACCAATGTTTTAGCCATCAAACCATCACATCATTTTGTAAAACAATATGACACCAAATGCATTTAATATCTTTCCTTGAACTTCAATAATTTTTTTTGTCAATGTGTATAAAAACATTTGAATTTCAATTTTTTTCATAAATAAATAAATAGGTACTTAACTAGGTAAATAGGTAGGTAGTAGGTAGGTCAATTGATAAGTAGATAAATAAATAAATAAGTAGATAATAGATAGGTAGGTAGGTAAGTAAATAAATAATAATTAGGTAAGTATGGATACATAAATACTTAGGTAGATAAATAAATAGGTAGGTAAATAATAGGTATGACATAGGTAGGTATATGGTAGGTAAGTAAATAAATAATAATTAGGTAAATATAGATATGTAGATACTTAGGTAGATAATAGATAGGTAAGTAAATAGTAGGTATGACATAGGTAGGTAGATGGTAGGTTGGTAGGTATGACATATTTAGGTAAGTAGGTAGGTAGGTCATAGGTAAGTAAGTATATGTTAGGTAAGTAAGTAGGTAGGTAGCTTAATAGGCATAGTAAGTAGGCTAATAAATTAATATGGTTAATTTAACTAAACATGGCCATTTAATTTGGGTGATTTGACTAAGCAATTCGCATTTTGATGGACCATTTAATTTATTTTTATTTTTATTAAATGTACAACTTAGCATTTAGTCAAAATGGTCATTTTATTAAAAAAAAATCAACCAAAAAAATTGTATTTTTCAATGTGCCCCATGTTTTTAATTAAAGTGGACATACTTTTGGTCAATGTGGACATTTTAATCAATTAGTTGAACCTTTTGAAAACCCGTGATTTCTTGTAGTGTAATGATTTAGATGATGAGATGGAGTATTACAATGGGGGAAAACAAATGGTTAAGAACATTCATATAGGCAAGAATGTGATAGTTAATTGCTAAACTTTTATTAATAAAGATTACTAGACTTTGTTAAATGATTGTAAAATGTTTCAAGGGTGGTTGGGGCCAAGATTAAGTTCTCCGAGATTGGGTCATTTGAAATGTTAATATGAAAAATTACAATTAGGAAGTAGGTCATATATTATTTAAAGAATTTTCCACTTGTAATTTTTTTTCTTGTTTTTCATTATTACAAATTATGACCTTTTAGAAGGTCCAATTTGACCAAAGTGTTTGTTTTGACCAGAAGTGATGTCCATCTTGACTAGTGGGTTGAGGCATGAAAGACATTTTACTTTTTACTAATACATTTGACTAAAGTGGCATTTTTGATTATGTCAATCAATCATTTAGTCCAAATGGACAAACAAAGGGAAAAGGTTAGTCAAAATGACCATGCTTTAGTCAAATTGAACATACTAATTTAACATTAATTTAGTAGGCCTAGGTCAAGGCTACCTACATACTTAACATACATAATTAATTAACCTATAATTACTAGCCTACTAACTTATTAATTATGCCTAGGTTACCTACTTAACATAATTTGTAGTTTATTAATAAAATTTATGTAGTTACCATTTACCTAATTATTTAATTACTTTAACAACCTCTTTACCTACCTAACTATTAGCTAACTACCTACCTACCTACCTACATACCTACCCACATATATTTATTTACTTATCCTACTTGCTTACCTACCCATTCACTCTACCCTATTTATTTAAAACATACCTACTTTAACAATTACCCAACCTATTTACCTACTTTAACAACTTTAACCTTACCTGCCTATACCTATTTACATACCCTAACAACCTACCAACATACTTACCCACCTATACTTATTTACTTACCTTACTTACTTACCCACTCACCATACCCTATTTAATTAAAACATACCTATTTACCTTGCTTACATACCTAACTTCAACAACTAGCTAGCCAACCTACCTACCTACCTACCTACTTATTAACAATCTCCTTACTTACCTGCCCAGCTAAACCTATTTACTTACCCTAGGTCTACTTACCTACCAACTTATACATACCTACTTATACCTACCTCCCTAATTACCTATTAATTTATTAGGTAGCGTATATTACCTAACTATTATCTAGTTCCTAACTATTACATATTAATTGTACTACTTCATACTTATTTGTTCCTACTCAATAGTACTTACTAAGTTTACATGTACACACAATTATAAATCTTGAAAGAAAATTATAAATTGAATTTGTGAAGATAATTCAATTTCAAGAAAGTTTTTTCACAAATCATCTAAATTTTAAACTCATTGTGCACATCAATGAATAGATCTTTGAAAGATCTTGAAAAAAAGTTTTCATTTGTTTTATTTAAGTAGGACATGAAGAAGAAAATGCATTTCAAAATTTGAATGTCGAAAAAGTTTGAAATGGAAGATATTAATAACAAAGTTTCACAAATTTTCTCATAATATAAAAGTGTGGTGAGTTGATTAAAGACTTGGTAATTACATGTGGCCAAAGAGGTCAAGGGTTCAACTTCCATTCCTTTCATGCTTAGGGGAATCTGTGAAGATAATGTACAACCCTAGGCTATGGAATGTATGACTACCCACCACAACCTAGGTGGGTAACTAACATCTACCTATGAACCTATTTTATAACCCACTTACCTACATCTAATTAAAAAATTCAGATACACATTTTAAAAATTAAAAAATTGACCCAAAAAAATTGTTGCCCAATATTTTTGTTGTTTGATTTGATTAGTCAAATATCTCATCATTCCACTAGTTAAAAAATCATTAGTCAAATTAGTCATGTCAAAAACGACTCGACCAAAATGATTGAATGATTTTTTGAACTAGTGATACCTTTTGATCAAAATTTATAGTAAAAAAAGTCCCAAGTTTAGGATGCCATTTGTTGCCCATAAATTGAAAGATTATAATGCAACATATGAATTACAAGTAGATGTGATCAATTGACATCATTCAACAAGGTCTTAAAACTCATATGCAAAATGACTTAGATGAAAAATAACGTCAAAGTTATGCAACTTAGCTCTAGGGGTTGGTGGTTTGAGTGACCCAACACCCACCAATGCACCATCCAAAAAACCTTGTTTGAGATTTTTTGGATTTAATGAAACCCAACCCTAGGACTTTATCCCTTAAGGTGAATTTTTGTTTTTTCCCCATGGCCCCCTTGATCCCAGTGGTTACTCCTAACCCCTTTCTCTCACTACCTACCCTTTCTTTCCTACCTAGCCAACCCTTTATTCTTACATGTCTTTACTTTCTCCCCCTTTAAGCTTATCTTGTGTTTTCTTCATCTTCATTTTTTCTTCTTCTGAGTTTGTTTTCTTGCCCTTCCTTTCTAGCCTTTTAATGTTTTTTTTTCTTGTTCTTCTTTTTCCTTCTTCTTGAGAGTTTGTTTTCTTGCCCTTCCTTCTTTTTTTATTGAAAGCTTGTTTTATTGTTATTTCTTTTTTCTTTAGAGCTTGTTTTCTTGCTCTTTTAATTTTAATTTTTTTTTTCTAATTAAGAGTTTTTGTTTGCTTCTTTTGTTTTTGTTTGTTTTTTTTTTTTTTCCTTTTCCTTTTTTTTTAGTTGGGGGGCCTTGATAGTTTTATGGCAGTGGTAGTATTAGTAATAGTAGTAGTAGTAGGAAGGTTTGGATAGGAAATCTTCTCCTCCTTATTTATTAGAACTAAGGGCTTGAAGACGTTCACCATTTTGGTTAATATTTTTTGGACACACATTTTAGTACAATGGTAGCACCCACATTTTTCCATGCAACATATTTTTTGCTTTGTATAGCATTTTGTGTGAATGTATACAAGGTCGTATCCCAATAATTTTTAAAAAGATGAATTTCAATTTTGTTTGCATAGTACATTGGCCATGCATGAAGGGTTGCAAAAGATAATGTTAAAACTCATGTTTAATAGAATATTTAATGAATGGTGGGGTTATATTATCATTCCAAAACTTTGTTGAAATTTTTTTATTTGTCTTGAATTATACTTGTTTGTTAAAGTTATAAGCATTGTTAGCTATAATTGCACATTCCAAACATTAAGCTAAAATCTTGAATCATTGAGGCCTACATTAGTGCAAAACTATCATTGCATCCAGTCACCATTTTAAATGGTAGCCCCCAATTTAATATTCACATAAAAATAATCCATATTCATTGTATGTTTTCGTGATTTATGTAATATCTTCATGATAATAAAAAACACCCCCTCCCAACCCAAGGCATAGATAAAGTACCCAAATGAAGATATTGCATACACTTTGAATTTTTTAGAATAAATTATGCAATATCTTTAGGACAATTTGAACACAATGTTTCAACCGAAGGCATATATGAAATACTCACAAGAGGGTATTGCATAAATTTTGGGATTTTTAATTTTTTGTGCAATATCCTTCGGATAGTCTAAACACAATGTTCCAATACAAGGAATATATAGAATACCCACTTGAAGGTATTGCATACACTCTAATTTTTTTAGGTTTATGCAATATCCTCATACGACTGTTAACCAAAACAAATCATGACCTTAAATATTGCTTGAGTAAACAAATCCAAATTCCTTGCATTACCTTCATTTTGTTTTTTTTTATCATTTTTTTGGGTAGTTGTGAGGTCAATTAGAAAGACAACTAGGGAGGTAGGTGTAACTAGGTAGGTGGGGTTTGATAGGTACTTACTTCAATGGTTGGTAGGTAGGAAGGTGGAAGGTTGGAGAAAAATAATTACTTGGTAAATTGAAATATCTTTAGTTGAGGCCATTGGTATGTGGGTGGGTAGGTAGGTAAGTAGATGGGTGGGCATGCAAGTAAGTGACCAAAAAAAAAAAGGTAGGTACATGAGACTAGGTGGAGGTGCGGGGGAGAAAAAAAAGTAAAAAAAAAAGGGTGGGGGGGGGAGATCAAGGTTGAACAAGGGAAAAAAAGTAAACATGTGCTAACCAGCTTGGTTAACACATGGATGAAAAAGTGAAATTCATTAGTGCATCATCTATCTGGATTGGTGCACTTGTGGGTGCTGGTTCACTTTGGTGGGGTTGATCTATAGATCTTCATGCTTGTGCCATGTCTTGGACTTTCCTTTCCTTTGAGCCATGTGATGAGGTTCTTCATAAGAGCAAGGAATTGCCTGACACTGGTTTGTGTGCATTTGAGGTTGTCTTGAGGTTGAGATTGCACCCAAACTCCCACATAAAAGGGGCTTCCAAACAAGGCCCCTTGCCCTACTTGAACATTGATTCAAAGTTCAACGCACCAAACAGTTTGAGGTATATGAAAATAAAAAATGTTCCTTGAGGTTCCCCAAAAATGAACTCCCAGTGCACACACTAACACCTGATGGACCCAACAAAATGTGGTACCAAATGAAATCCTATGTACATTCAACAAAATGTGGGACCAAATGAAAATCTACATCGAACAAGCAAGTGGTGTGTCACACTTTGGCCTTGCCATTTACATGAAAAAGTATCTTAAGGCAAAAGAAGAAGAATTATGGAAACTCAAAGATTTCACCATGCAAAAATATACCTAATCTTCAAAAAAAATCCTCTAAAAGAAACCAAAATCCTTCAAGATATCATAACTCTATATGAACTAATCTCAAGTTTCAACACAAGCCAAAATATCATCTTTCAAAAATCCTCATGTAAAAATAGACCTATTATTATTACCTAAGGGCCAAAATCCCTTAAGCTTACTATACTCTAGAATGAATCTAAACACAATATCCTTCTTGCCTTTGTAGGCAAAGCCAACAAAATGTGGGACCTCTCCTCCCTTACAGATCAATTTAGGGTTTAGGGTTTCTGGTTCTAGGGTTTAGGAGTGTAGGGTTATTGTCCTATTAGGGTTTTCAATAATTGGGCACGTTTTCCAATAGCAGTGAAAGCTCCTTAAACCCTAGCGATGGCCGTTAGTGGAGTGCAGTGGATACAACAATGCTTGTAAAACAGATGAAGAAGAGGACACGGGGAGATGGTGACGGGACTGTCGACGTGAACGATGGGACATGTCTATAGGAGCTTGAAGCTGCATGATGATGGGATTCGCAGAGGATCGACAATTTCCCAATTGAAGTTGGAATACAAGATCAGTGAAACCTTTTTGGAATCAATCCATGAGCAATGTCCGTCTCTTCCCTCATCATTGTTTTATTTAGTTAGTTATTTTTGCTCTCCGTTTGGGATCCCGATATGATCATCGTAAGCAGGATATTTTTCTTTTGTGTGTTATACGTGGGAGGGATAAAAAACAATCAGAATGTAGGGCTTGGATTCTTAGGAGCTTATCATGTTTCAAGCCCTTGGAAGAAGAAAGTTTGGCGATGGTGTTATAGTTGGCAATGTGTATCTTACTCAGCTTTGAAGGAAAACCATAGCCACTTTACAATGAAAGCGAACTACCTCAAGGTGAACTACCTTCCCTTAACTCTCTTTTGTTTAAGAGTTTTTTAGGGTTTAGGGTTTAGAGAGAAAGAGAGAGATCAATCGATCTATTTTTTCAGTCTCTTAACCATCCATTCCTTCCACCACGCTACACTCATTTTCAAAGGTCAAAAAGTTCCTTGAATTTTAGTTATGGAATTCTATTCAAGATGGTGAGCTTTGCACACAAAGACTCCAACTACAGCAGCCTGGGGAAGCACTTCTTTCAGCTAGAAGCAAAGGTAAATTAACAAGTTCCATGTGTTTTTTTGTCTTTCTTGCTGCCTAATGTCTTGATCACCTTGGGGGACTTGAGATGAGATGTCTCAAGGTTAGAAATGAAAGCACAGAGTCTCAATTTGTTCCCGTTTTATAAGTTTTACACAGCTGAAATCCTTCTCACTCTTGAGTTATTTACATATGATGATGAGCGGGTTTCTCCTTGTGTTCCTCCTATTGCAAGAAGCTATTCGTCCTTGAAATCATCACATAGGACAAATGGGTTGGCACTGACATATTGGATGAGTTTGAAAGCAGGTTATGCAATTCAATGTTTGAATACATGAACAACGTTTAGATGCATTATTGTGCTTTAGCCAAAAATTGTCTGTCAAATACATTGGTCATGTTGATAAATTGGTCACAATGATCTTTTGAATGGAATGGCCTTTCTACTGAAACCAAACCTCTTGAGTGGAACAGGTTTCATTTGGGCATATAGCTCAAGGCCATGGGTTTCATTTTTGTGTCTGTAACTGGGCATTTGTAACTAAAATGTCACTCCTGTTTTGTTTACGACTGCAAGTGCCAGTTCCATCATGCGTAGGTCTTGCAGGAGCATTGTTATGTGTCACTCCATCATGCTGACTTATTAGGTTTCTGGAGATTCCATGGCATCTTAGTTGCTCCTCCCAACAACCCACCAGACTTCAGAAGCATCACTATTTCTTTTTTTTGCTCTAGCATTGTTGGTGGTTAATTGAATGGGTTGCCACTAATGGGACACTTCAGTTTTTTTTGTGATTGGGTGAATTCAAATGGCTCATTGTCAAAAAAAAATTTGAACTTGAGAGGCACCCGCATCTAATCTATAGAAAGATGAATAGGTAAGAGTACCTTAGAAACAAAATGAATAAGTACACCCAATACACAAAATGGTGATCTTCTAGGTTATATAGAAACCATATGGTGTGATGGTCTTCTAGCGTCCTTCTAGCACAAGGTTGTTCCAATTTTCTTCCACCAAGATGCAACCCTAGAAGGAATGACTGAGTTTTGCTCACCTCTAAACACGATGTGGAATAATGTGCTGGTATTAAGGTAGTAGGTATGAGTGGTAACCACCTTCACAAGAACAAACTCTAATATAACTTGGAATTGGTGTCCAAAAAAACATGTGGAAAAATCACATTTAGGTATAAAAAGCATACTACTTTTGTTCAAACTACTTTTGTCCCAATAGCTAACCATGGTGTTTTTTATGTAAGAAACATCCACATGCATCTACCTACTAATGACCACCAAGTGCCTATCTTATGAACCTACCTACCTACCTACATAGTAACGGTCACAGGGAACCAGCACACACCAGTGCACCATCCACTGGATGCTCATTATTACTCGGTTATGGATGAACCTCAACTCAGTTAAAATTTGGTTTCACCTTGGTAACCAATTCAGTAAGAAATAGATCTCATATTTAGGAAAATAGATGAGAAATTCAGCAACTACTAGGTAAGTATTATGGTTAATAGTTTATACACAGGTAAAGGGCTGTTTTTACTACCTTCCTACTAACAACCTACTTGTGAGTTGTTAGTAGGTAGGTAGGAAAAAAAAAGAAGCAACTGAGCTAACCACCATGGTTAGTTAGCTAGGGAACTGGAACCCAACAGAAAACTGTTTCCTGACCACTTGCCATTCATCTTTCATGTTGCACTGATGGGTGCTGGTTTACTATGGCGCGGGAGTGCTTGACTACGTATGCCTTGCATGGATGGTGGGTTCCCTTCTGATAATACCTTCATCCGGGGGGCCTTCATCCCGGGGTGTTACCCAACACATAATCCCTCCCTCGCTCACTCATTATGGATTATGTTGTCAATGTAATTCTAGACCCGTAATTGAAGTCAACTCGATTGATTGACTCAACTCATCAATTTGCGGGAGGATACTCATATTCAAAGAGGCTCGGATCACAATGACAATCAAAAACTGAAGACTGCAAGAAACATTTAACACAAACAAACTCACCGATTTCAAATCTTTTGCATTCTCGTACTTTGTACACATACTCCCCAATCTCCAAGTCACACAACAACATTGGTGGAGGAGTGAAAGAAAGAAAGAACCATTGTGGTCTCTCATTGACCTTTTGCAAAACAGGCTTATATAACTCACCACCCCGCATCTAAGTAAAAACTTCGAGATGATATGATAATTGGCGAAATCAAAAGAGTTTGTTAATTCAATCTCGGTTGAGAACTATGGAAGGAGGCAAGAGGAACCTCCACATTTTTTTCATATCTGGAATGAGGCCAGCAGCTTGACTTGACGAGTCAAAAAACTCCATTCCATAAGCCAACAACAAGTTATTACAATGGGCTTGGTTGGTTGTCCAAGGGATTGTGCCAAGCATATGTCAAATAATGTTTACATTGATGAGTTGAATCTAATTTAACAACGAATGTTGTGCCTTATGTAAACATGGGTGGTGGGAGTCAACTTCAAAAGTGAAGTAAATGCAATTCCAAGAGCCAATGGAGTAATTATTTTGGTGACCAATATTTGAACCATAACTAACTTGTAAGGTTAATAAGTGCAATACAAAACCTGCCAGGCACACACACACACATACCTGGCCAAAACAAAGTCTGAAGTTAAAAGTGCTGCTGTTTAAGCTTTGACTTGTGACTCTATGATTTTGTGGTTTGAAGTTTTATAGAAACAAAGTTTTGTCAAAGAACCTACTACAATCAACTCATCTATGGAACCCTATCTAGGTATATATCAACTTTTTCTTTTGCAAGAAGAGGTCATGATTTTGTCATATTCATGGGGGTTGTTCTTAAGTTTTCCTTCCATTATAATAAGTAACAACAAATGAACTCCAAAATGATCTCTTTCCTGTTTTCCACAAGATGAACTACACAAATGATACTTTTAGATATCCCAAATGTAAACAAGGGGTGTGTCACACTTGTGGCCTTGCCCATTTACATTAAAAAAGTATTTGAAGGCAAAAGAAGAATTATGGAAATTCAAAAATTTCACCATGCAAAAATATAATCTTCAGAAACTGAAATCCTCTACAAGAAACCAAAATCCTTCGAGATATTATAACTCTATAACTAATCTCAAGTTTCAACACAAATCAAAATATCATCTTTCAAAAATCCTCATATAAAAATAGACCCATTGCCTAGGGGCCGAAATCCCTTAAGCTATTATACTCTATAATGAATCTAAACACAATATCCTTAAGGGCCTTGGTAGGCAAGCCCAAAAACTAAGTTGGAATATGTATATGACTTATAAGGGTTAACTTGCTTTACTTACCCCTTTGCTTTTACAAAGGGGTAGTAAGTATGTGACTCTGCTGCACTTGAAATCTTGGATGAGATTCATCAGTCCAATCCCAGTGAAATCCACTGGAAGACTGCTGGGACGCTGAAAACATGCACAGCTTGCTTTCAGAGTCCTGGAACAATCTAATTAATAAACACAGTCAAATCGTATTTATTGAACTGCTCGCTCCCTGTCTCTAATTGGGTAGATGGTTTGATTGGTCCAACTGGGTTGCTATTCGGTAGTAGTCTCCCATCTACTTACTTGCAGTCCCAGTTTCAGTTTTTTATGGGTGGAGTTGAAAAAAAAGAGTTAAGTAACTAAAAAACTTGGATGTCAGAAATATGTTTGCAGGGTCACATACATACTGAGCATTGGTGGAGATGCTCTAAAAACCAAAACATGTAAAAAATTAATCTCCTAAAGTGCTACTGTTAACTTACAATTAAGACAACAATTAGGCTACTCAGAACCTAAATATCTTTATGCCATTTCTTTAGCTGAATCTAACAACTAACACATTTAGTTGGATTTGTACACCTTGTTGTTGTGAGGTTGGAGGAATTACATTTGGGTTACAATTCTTTAAGTTACCAACTTAAACTCTTTTAAACACTTCTCTTCCTAATTTCCTTTCGGAGTAAAATTTTCTCCTCACCATTTCTTACCAACTCACACACTCTTGAATCCTTTTCTCCTCAAGTGTAAGATTTTGTTACACTTCTTATTACCAACTCACTTTCTTGACACTTCTCTTTGTAATTAATTCCATTGGAAGTATAAATTTTGTTTCAATTCTTTGCCCACTCAAAACTCTCTCAATGCTTCTCTTAAACCCACCTTTTCACCTCATGACTAATTTGTTTTTTGTCCTCATCATTTCATTTAGAGCTACCTATTCTAAATGCTATCCAACTCACTTTCACAGGTTTCAAAAGATGGCTCTCTTTGAATTAATTACTAATGTCAATTCTTGGTATCCGGTGCTCAATATATATATATTCTTACTTTCGAAGGTGTAAAATTCTTTGAACATCTTTTAGTTGTGAAAGGTCACCCCCGCCCTATTCCAAGTAGTGCGGCCTGACCTTAACACCAGGTGCAAAAACGAGTGTTGGTCGGTTATTAACCAGGGTTAAAGGGTAAAGGTTATTCATAACCGATGTGTAAGGTCTGAGATTTTGGTTACCAACTCCATAGAGACTAGAGAGGCTCTACTCATCCAATACAACATGCCATAAAGACCCGTGGCAAGATCCTTATGGGCTGGGTATAATAACACTCGGGGATGAAAACCAATAACCAACGGGTATATATATACCCAACACGATGATGACACCGTACATTTCTGCAATACTACGCTACTACAGAGCTAACATGGCTTTCGTTGTTGGCGCAGGCTGTATATGTATTATGTTACATGCAAGGGAAGTGGGTATTTATTTGGGTGCTCGTGATTGTATAGCAGCACAAGGGTATGACACACTTCCCACTTAATTGTGCAAAAAAATATGCATAGAAAGCTTTATAACAAGTGCAAAAATTTTGTTTTTTTTTTGGCAAGTAACGTGCTCTAGTAGAGTGTCGGGCTTCAGCACATGTCTCTGTTGAAAAATAAATTCCATTTCAAAAAAAAAAAGGGAAATATTCCTTCCTTCCCGTTCCCAAAACATTTGTCATTTTCCGGCACAATATTTATTTATTCATTCATTCATTCATTCATTCATTCATTGAGAAAAGTAATTTTAGATTAATTTTATCATTTTCTAAAAATAATATAATATAATTGGTGCTGAAGCTGACCAAGGGTATAATATGGTTTAATACGGTTAGATTATTAGTGTGTGGCCCCACACCTATAACCTCAACACTTTTTTTCATCGTTTGTGTAATTTGAGGGCTTGAAATTTGAATTCATGTCAACAAAGTCACTAAACATTTGATATCGTATCTATCTACCCATATTTGTTCATGTGTGTGTTTGTTGTAAGTGTCCTTTGCTCCATAGGCTATACTATAAATAAATTTTTAAAAAAAAAGAAAAATTAGCTATACAAAATAAATAAGCTATACTACCTACTTACACTTCCCAAAATTTCAAAGTTAAATTTCCCTCCCTCTCTCCCTCCCTCCACCAAGTTTTTTAAAAAAAAACAAAAAGTCCATGTTGGGGTTTTGTGTAGCCTAGGGTTTAGGGTTTAAGTTGTGTGTAAGTTTCATTGGGATTTGATTCTTGCCTTTTCCTAAGCTACCCATTCAGCTAGGCTACTTGCTTTTATCAATCAACCAAGTGATTTAAATCATCATGCACATTGGTTAATTAATTAATTAATTAATTAATTAATAATTTATTTATTTTAATCATTTAATTGCCACTGCAGTTTAGTACTGTCCTTTGGACATCATTAGATTAAAGGAGGATGGCAGCCTCTTGTGAACAACTAACTAGCCACAAAAATGCACACCACATTTGTGGGCAACCAAATTGGGTTTTTTTTTCCAACCCTAAACCCTAGCTGGACTGGCAAATCATCCACAAGAGAACTTTAGCCAAATTTGGCTACAGCTCTGAGAGTAAAGTAGATTTTTAAAAAATACCCTGCTATGTTTTGGTCACCATGCTCGAAACTATCATCTAAATCTGACAATTTATTTTTAAAAATTCCTCAAAAAAAATTATATGATTATTTTTCATTTTCATAACTTTGATCTCGACCCTGATTTTCCTTTAATGAATTTTTTTTTCCACAAAGCTCATAATAATACCTTTTCATTTTTCTTTTTCCATGGCTGTAGGGGTCCCAGACTGTTCTTTTTTTTCCCCCTCCCCCCAATTTTGTGATGTATTGAAATGGTATTCATCCATAAGAAAGTTTAGCCAAATATGGCTCTAAATAAAATATAAAAGTAAAAGTATTTAAGCATGCTTCAACATTTTTGGCTACCTATTGGAACTTCATATATGATGTAGAAATTTTAAAAATTATATATAAATATACATATATGTATATATTGGAATTTGGCAGATTTCTTTGAAAATAAAAGCAAATTTCTGCAGAATATTCCCTTAAAATTTTTTGGTGTTCAATTTTTGTGGAATTTTGCCAGGAAAAAAAACACAGGTGTAAACTGGGGACTACCTGAGTTGAAGCTCAACCCAAAGTGGGTTCACCCCCTTGCAATGGACATAGGAACACCAAATAGCATAGGTAACCATGTTTTTCTTTTTCAATTTTGTGAAACATGATATATAACCAAAGTAGTGAAAATTCATTAAAAAAAATTGATTTAGCCAAATTTGGCAATAAGCTAGATATGAAATTATAAAGAGATTACAAATCCTCGGATAAATTTGACCACTTGCTTGGAACCTATTATAGAAGTCTCGTGATTTGCTATTATTTTATTTTTCAAAATCTAGCAAACCTTTTGGCTCATAATTTTTTTTCCATTAAAAACTCTTTGTGATATAATAGGTTGAAAAAAAGAAAAAAGGGGTTAAAAAAAAAAAAAACTGGCCCAACCAAATGCACAAGGAAGCATTCTTGCACTCAAATATCCTAATAAAACAAGCAAGGAACAAGAAAACATTTATTTTGAACCCAATAATGGCTGTGCATCCAGGCTAATAAGTCATGCACTATTTACTTCACATACTGACTGGTCACTGGTGTAATTAGGGTTCTTTTTAGGGTTTAGGGTTTAGGGTTTAGGGTTTCCAGGTTTGTGTTTAACAATCATTGTGTTGTAAGCAGCCTACTAAAAGGCTGTTTTTATTAAGGCCATCTCATCTCATGATGATGGTTGTGAAACTTCGTCTCACATTACCTCACAAGATGCAATACTCACATGTGGCTTATTTTTATTATTTTAAAAAATTATTTAAAAATTATGGCTAACCCTTCTCTTTTTTTTCTTCAATTTCTTCTTCCAAAATCTTGTTTTTTTTCTAAAATATTTTTCTTTTTCTTTCTTTTAGATTTTTTTTTAAAAGGTCATTTCTCTTCTTCTTCTTCCAACTTTTTTCCTTCTTTTTTCTTTTTCTTCTTCATTTTTTCCTCCTTATGTTCTTTCTTTATTTTTTTCTTCTTCATTGTGATTGCATATTTTGTGCTCACATGTAGAGGTATTGCATGAGTTGCCAAAAAACCAATTAGCATTTGATGTTTTTGATGTTGGCATTTGACAACATGTCTAAGAAACTAGGGGGCTCAATGCAAGTATTGCAACATCAAACAAAAAACTAATGCATATTGTGAAATCATATGCGAGTATTACAACCAAAACCCCAAAGACCCAATGCACATCATGCACAAATTGCAACTGCAATCACATTACACATTTGATTTGTTATTTGATGTGGGTATTGCATAAAAAACCTCATGTATGTTTGTTGAAATTTTATGCAATGTGTCCTAAAATATTGCAATATGTCACAAACTAATAGTGAACATTATGAGGGCAAAATTGAAGCATTGCATTAAAACATCATCTGCATTCATCATTCAAAATATGATATAAGTGTGTAGGTGTGAAATTACACATTAAAGCATATCCATCTATAATAATGATAATCCCACATAAGTAACCCAAAACTCAAAAATGATAATTGCAATCTACCATGGCATGGGTGTTTATAAAACTTTTACAATGGTTTTTATTACCCAAAAAAAAGTTTTAAAAAAAGAAGGAAAAAAAAAGTCTTCTTCTTCTTCTTTTTTCTAATTTTAATCACTTTTCTTGTTTTTCTCACAAACACACCCCAAAAAAAAAAAGTAAAAAAAATAAAAAAAGAAAAAAAAGAAAAAAAAAAAAAATTTTCTTCTTTTACTTTTTTTTAATTTAAATCCCTTTTTTTTTTTTTCCAACAAAACCACCACAAAAAAAAAAAGTAAAAAAAGTAAAAAAAGTAAAAAAAAAAAAATCAACAAAAAAGAAAGGGGTATTCTTCTTCTTCTTCTAAACTACCTATTACTTTTGTTGCTACAATTTTATTTTTTAAATGAAAAAAGAGAAACAGGAGGAAAAAAAAATCAAAAAAACACCCAAATTTTGTTTTTTGGACTAAAACTTTGATGGGGTTGAATGGGTTTCATCCCATGAATGAAATGAAACCTACTTAGAACAAACCAAACAGGACTGGTGAAAAGATTGCAAGTATCAAAACCCAATGGCAGAATAATAAAGAGTAAGAAGTTGTTGGGTATATTTTTCATTCCAGTTCCAAGTAGAGTAGGCTACTACTTAGTTCAAATTTTGACTTCATGTATTAATTATTATGTTCCTAGTGCTTTGAATTTTGAAACCCATGTGTAACCCAATCCTTGGATTCACCAACAATCAATTGCACACATACTGTACACCCAAAAAAAAAGGGTACCCCTCTTCTATTTACCATAGTACCTTGCCAGTTTTGAACTTTGACACACATGTTAGTTGCATGATTTAATTTTCATTTTGGAAATTTTCATTTTCACCAATAGAATATTCTTGAAGTTCCAATATTTCCTTTCACAAATTATTGTTATTTGAAGCCCCAAAAATTTAAAAAATTCTGAAAATTTCAACATTTTTGAAAATAATATAATTAGTGTGGAAAATGCCAAGGTTGTAATAGTAGGCAGTGTTTTTTTTTTTTTTTTTTTTTTTTTTTTTTGGGGTGGTGGTGTTAAAATTTTCTCTTTTTTTGTAAAAGAAAAAAAGGGGGGCTGGGGTCTTTATAATAGTTTTTTTTAAAAAAAAAACA
>Ga0116227_10006338_pt1 | contig 24058 bp, 26 predicted proteins | sample S1TSphgellanicum_FD_89693 | JGI IMG/M metagenome (GOLD analysis project Ga0116227, IMG submission 89693) | Host-associated microbial communities from peat moss isolated from Minnesota, USA - S1T2_Fb - Sphagnum magellanicum MG | ecosystem: Host-associated > Plants > Peat moss > Unclassified...
CAGCGCAGCCTCGAACGCGGCGCCGATTCCGCCGGAGGCCCCGATGACGACGGCAGAACGCTTGCCCGCGCCGCTCATGCGCGGGTGAACCGCCAGCGATCGGTGTCGCTCTGGTCCGTATCGAAGCGATATCCGTCGCTGTCGAAGCCACGCATCGCATCAACCTGGGTGATATGATGCTCGCACAGCCAGCGCGCCATCATGCCGCGCGCGCGCTTGGCGTTGAAGCTGACGAAACGGGGGCCATCCGGGCCGGGCTCGCGAAACTCCACTTCGATGATGCGCGCGCCGGTCAGCTTGCCTTTGACGGCTGCGAAGTATTCAAGGCTGGCGAGATTGAGCACCACGCCCGATCCCTCGTCAGCAAGCTGCGCCAGCAGCAGTTCGGCGATACGCGTTCCCCACCAGTCGGTCAGCTTCTTGTGGCGCGGTGCCCAGCGCGTGCCCATTTCCAGCCGGTAGGGCCGGATCGCGTCGAGCGGTCTTAGCAGGCCGTACAGGCCCGACAGCATCCGCACATGGTCCTGCGCGAAAGCGACGCCCGCATCGTCGAGCGTATGCGCATCGAACCCGGTATAGACATCGCCGGCAAATGCGAACAGCGCCGGTCGCTCTGGCAAGTGGTCGAAGTCGCGAAAGCGCTCGGCATTGAGTTCGGCGAGGCGCGGCGAGATATGCATCAGGTCCGCCAACTGCTTTTGCGACAGGTTCGCCGCCGCCCTGGCAAGCCCGCTTGCTTCTGCGGCGAAATGCGGTCTGGTGACATCGAGCGACGGGAGCGCGCGCTCGAAGTCGAGCGTCTTTGCGGGGGAAAGAAGGGCAATCATACCGCCCGCCGTAGTGGCAATGGGCGCTGGCGTCAAAAGGTCGGCGTCCGCCAAAAATGCCGCCATTCACAGGTCGGTGTTCCCGATGCGCAAAGCCCGTTCGCTCCGTCAGGATGCCGACTCCGCTGCCACTACGCGTTCCAGAACCCGCTTTTGCGGCCGTGAAGATGGCGCAGATGTGCGACATAGGCGGAATGATCGCGGCGATCGCCAAAATCCTCGATGCGTTTGGCGAGGTGTTCGCAAGTCTGCAGATGGCGGGCAGCATGCCCGTAACGCTTCGATCTGGCGTGAATGAGCGAGAAGTCGATCATGGCCCGCAGCATCAGGGTTGCCGCGAGCGGATGGCGCTGTTCCAGGGCTTCCGCCGCCGGGCCCAGCAATTCGTAGTGATTGCCGTCCAGTTCGCCCTGACGCGTCAGCACGAGTTTGGCGGCGCGGTCATGCGCGGGCCAATCGATCAAAAAGCCCAGCGCCTGATTGAAATTCGCGTGCGCGGCGACATGGTCCAGCGCCCGGATCTCTGCCTCTTCGTCATCAAAATCGGGCAGTCGCTTGATGTAGTCCCGCAGGTATCTGGCGTTCAGACTGCGCTCAAAGACAGCCCGGCGTTCACTTTGCGCGTCATCGGATCGCCCCAAAGCTTCGAGCGTATCGATCCACAGGCGCTGCCAATCGTGCCAGTGCCCGCCTTTGCGGAACTGGGCTTCGGCAGTGACCAGCGCTGCCATAGCCTCACCGGCGCGACCGGCCACCAGGAGCCGTTCCGCGATACGCGCGGCGATCGCCGGGTTGGCGCGTTCGTCGGTTGAAAAGCACGCGGCGTATCCGTCCACGTCGCCAAGGGCATCGGCGATGTCCGTCAAGGCGGACTGGATCGTCCGGGCATGCGTCCTCGCTTCGAGATCGTCCTCATAAAGGGGGCCGTCCCTGCCGTACCCGATCACGCGGCGCTCTCGCTGGTTCGTTCTCGCCGGTGGCCTTGCCGCCAATTCCTCGAACCTGGCCTTGAGGTTTTCCAGCCCTTCCCGGCCAAGCGGCTTTGCCATCAGGGCGATCAGATCATCAAACTGCCCATATGCGTGGGCGCAGACACCTTGAAACACCCGGTCGGCCAGCACTGATGGCGCCAGCGCCGCCTGCTCGGCCACCACGCCAAGGTCGGTCAGCGCCAGGCCGATGACACCGCCGATCGCCCCGTTGCTGTCGTCACACCGCTCGTAGATCGCAGGGGCCATCTCCAGCAGCCGCCACAAGAGATCAAAGGCTTCGGCGGGCTTCGTCGGTGCGACATGATCCATGATCGCCGCCCGTTGCACTTCGAGGTCCTGCGCCAGCGGCTTGACCTTTCGCCAGTCGACAAACGATTTGGACCGGGCAATCGAGATCAGCCGTTTGCGAACTTCCGCCGCGACATCGCTGCCGCCACCGCGACTGGCCAGTTCAAGCCGAAGCCGTCGCTTGGCAGCGACATCGCCGGTCGCCAGTTCGAGCAACAATTCGGCCAGGCGCTCTGCGCCCAGCGCTGCCAGATTCTTGGCGTTCAGGGTCTTTTCGGAAGGCATGGCCTACTTTTGCAAGGCATCCGCCGTCGGTCAAGCGAGGCGCCAATCGAATGCCGGCGCCGAGGTCGGCAAATGCGATGAATCCCATACGATGCAACGGGATAGTCCGTGAAGGCGCGGTGCCCGACCGATGTCTGCGGCCAAAGACGATCATTCCGTACATCTGCTTGTGCAAAAAAGTGATCGGCGGCGACCCCTGGAATATGCAGAAATTGTTTATATTTCAATTTTTTGTAGTGGGAGCGCCGGTTTGGCAACGCTCGGTCGATAATGGCGCCCACAACCGAAGCCGGAGCTTGCAAATGCCATCAGTCAACAGCCAGTCGGCGATCAGGCGCGGGTCAAAAGAGCTTGATCAGGATCGATCGGCCGGAACCGCTGGCCAGGGGTTGAATCTCGTCATGGCCGCGGCGACCGGTCTCGCTGTCGCCAATATCTATTACAATCAGCCGATGCTTGGCCAGATCGAGCGGGATCTGCCTGGCGCGCTGGCCGGCATGGTGCCGACCGCAACCCAACTTGGCTATGCGGCCGGCCTGTTTCTGCTGGTCCCGCTTGGCGACCTGGTAGAGCGGCGTCGCCTGATCATTGTTCAGTTTGTCGGGCTTGCAGTGGCACTGGCCATCGCCGCGATTGCGCCCAATGCGTCGGCGTTGCTGATCGCCTCGCTGGTGCTCGGCGTGGCGGCGACCGTCGCGCAGCAGATCGTGCCGTTTGCTGCCCACCTGGCAGCGCCGCAAAGGCGTGGCGCGGTGGTCGGAACGGTGATGGCAGGCCTGCTTTGCGGCATCCTGTTAAGCCGCATGCTGGCCGGATTTGTCGCCGATCACTGGGGTTGGCGTGCGATGTTCTGGCTTGGTGTGCCGCTCGCACTCGGTGCGGGCGGCACGATGGCGGCAACACTGCCGCACAGCCGCCCCGACAATGACCACACCTACCGCAGCCTGCTCGCATCTCTGGGCAGCCTGTGGCACGAGTTTCCGGCGCTGCGCCGCGCGACACTGACGCAGGCGCTGCTGTTTGCGGCGTTCAGTGTTTTCTGGACCATTTTGGCGCTGCATCTGCAAGACCCTCGCTTTGGCCTTGGCCCCACGGCTGCGGGCTTGTTTGGTCTGGTCGGCGCGGTCGGCATATTGGCAGCGCCTGTCGCAGGGCGGATAGCCGACCGCAGGGGACCGCGGACAGGCATTCTGATCGGATCGCTGCTCGCCGTTTTGGCTTGGACGATTTTCGGTGCATGGACCGCGATCGCCGGACTTGTCGTGGGCTGCATAGTGCTGGATTTCGCGGTGCAGAGTGCACTCATTTCGCACCAGCATATCGTCTATGCCTTGCAGCCCGAGGCGCGCGCCCGCCTCAACACATTGTTTATGGGCGGGATGTTTCTTGGTGGTTCGGCCGGTTCAGCTTTGGCGACGATCGTCTGGAACGCAGCAGGATGGCGCGGCGTGTCGATCCTCGGCCTCATTCTGGCGTTGGGCGCGGCGGCCTGCGCCATCAAATCCGATAAGCGCGCTGGCGACGACCCGACGCCGCGCCACGGTGAATGATCCCTCGTCTCGCACAATTCATGGATTTTGCATGTCCCAACTTCCGGTCGAACAAAGGAGCGTTGAGCTTCGCGTATCTTCAGAGTTGCTGGAGACCGGGTTCAGCCATGTCCAGGGTGGGGCGTTGCTGTCCTGGTTCGGCCCGGGGGTATCGGCGTCGTGGCCGGATTTTGCGAAATCGTGGGATCGGTTGGGTCAGGATGTTTTCATGGCCGACGGCGGTCGCTATCGAAAGCGCCGGCATGGCACGTTCCGAATTCGTAGCGGGATCGTTGCCCGAAAGCCTCACCAGCCCCATTTCCAGAGCCGCGACTACAATCGACTCAATGGCGACGTACAGCGCTGGTTTGATCCTGTGGAGGAAGCAGTGGCGGCAGGGCCGGTGCCAGAAGCTGTCTTCGCGGTCTGCAATCGGACATTCTCGCGCACCCAAGCCGGGCGCCCTATCCGCAGTTGGCACGTCGAGGTCCATCAATTCCGGATCGAGACGACGCTGGGCCATGTCGGGCAACCGACCCCCGAAGGCATGCATCGCGACGGCGTGGACTGGGTCTTCGTCATGCTCGTTGGCCGGAACAATGTCGCGGACGGCGTCACCAGGATCGGTACGCCGGGCGGAGCGAGTCTGGGCAGCTTCGCGCTGACATGTCCTGGCGATGCCGTCTTCCTTGATGATCGACGCGTCTGGCACGGCGTGACACCGATCCACGCCGTCGATCCATCCCTGCCTGCTTATCGCGACGCGCTCGTTGTCACCTTCACGGCGGAAACCGGCCAAGATCAGGCGTGATCGTCACCGGGAAGCGGTGTTTGCCGTGCGACGATATGGATCTGACTGACCGTCGTTTACATATCGAATGACCTCAGGATCGGGCAGGGCCCGCCACCGCCGGCGCTGCATTCGTGCGCCAGGCGCTGGAGCGCATTGCGCGCGCGTGTCAGTTCCGCGATCTTCTGGTCCAGAGCCGCCACGCGCGCCGTGGCAAGTTCCCGCGCGCGCGCCCGGTCATCGCTGGCATCGAGCACAAGCAGTTCGCGGATCTCTTCAAGCGTGAAGCCTGCTGCCTGGGCCTGCCGTATGAAATGCAACCTGGCGAGGTCCTGCGGTCCATATCGACGGACGCCAGTGTCGCGAGTCGGCATCTCCAGCAGACCCCTGCGCTGGTAAAAGCGCACGGTTTCAACGCCGACTCCCGCTTCGGCAGCAAATTTGCCGATCGTCAGCGATTTCGCCCCTTGACTCTGTACCATGGTACGGATCCTATATTGCTGCCGACGCGATGACAAGGAGACGCATGATGTCGGCGACAAGCAGTGCACCACAAGGTTCCAGGCGGGCGGTCCTTCACCGGATGGTCATGCCCGCCCACGTCTGTCCCTATGGCATAAAGGCAAAGTATCTGCTCGAAAGCCAGGGCTACGCGGTGGAGGATCATTGGCTGCAGACGCGCGAAGAGACCGACGCGTTCAAGGCCGAGCATGGCGTCAGGACGACTCCGCAGAGTTTCATTGGCGGTGAGCGGGTCGGCGGGTATGATGACTTGCGCCGGTTTCTCGGCAAGTCGGTCACCGCCCCCAACGCGACCAGCTACAAACCGGTTATTGCCGTGTTTGCGATGACCGCGCTGATGGCGCTCGCGGCATCGCGGGCAGTCGTTGGGACGCCGCTGTCGGTGCAGGCGGGCCAATGGTTCATCGGTTTCAGCATGTGCGTGCTCGCGCTGCTGAAGCTTCAGGATGTCGAAAGCTTTTCCAGCATGTTCCTCGGCTATGACCTGCTGGCGAAGCGGTGGGTGCCTTACGCCTACATCTATCCCTTTGCCGAAGGGTTGGCCGGGGTGCTCATGGTCGCGGGCGTGCTTGCCTGGTTGTCGGTGCCGATTGCTCTGTTTATCGGCACGATCGGCGCGGTGTCGGTGTTCAATGCGGTCTACATCGACAAGCGGGACATCAAATGCGCCTGCGTTGGCGGGGCTACCAAAGTGCCGCTGGGCTTTGTGTCGCTGACCGAGAACCTGATGATGATCGCGATGGCGATCTGGATGGGTCGGTCCGCCTTTGGTTGATGGTGCGCTGGTCAGCCTGTCGGTCAAGCCTCCGCCTGTTCGATTTTGCGAATGCTTTCCTCCCATCTGTCAATATTTTCGACCGCATCCCTGACAAAGGCAGAGCGTCTGATGCCCCCCAGAAAGGCTTGCGCGATGGCGCGTCCCGGCTGGCGTAACGGCCTCTCGAACTGCACCAGCAGGATGGTGCGCGTTCTTGCCGTGTCATTCCACACTTCGTGCGGATAGGTATCGTCAAAGAACAGCGTTTCGCCTTCGCGCCAGCGCACGTCCTGATCGTTGACGGCCATGCGCAGCGGGCCCTCGGGAATGACGAGACCCAGATGACAGGTGATGAGCCCTTTGGTGACGCCGGTATGGCGCGGAATGTGCGTGCCGGGTTTGAGGACCGAGAAGAAGCCGCTGTTGAGTCCGGGCACTTGCCCAAGCACCGAGGCGGTGACCGGACAGCGCGCGAGGTTCCGTTCGATGCGCGCGCCATAGCCGATCAGGAAAAAGCTGCGCCAGCCCTGATCCGCCGCGATCCTTTGGTGATCGGGTGAAATGCTGTTGAGTGCGGGGACCGCATCGGGGTCGTGAGTCACCGCCAGCGCCTCTTTGCGGATCGCTTGCCAATTGGCACGCAGCGCGGCGGACCAGCCAAAATGTTTGCCGTCGAGAACCGGGTCGGTCCCGACCAGCGAGAACGGGGCCATCATGTGGTCAAGATGCGGGCGCAGCCTGCTGCCTATCCGGATCGTCAGCGGTCGCCTGGTCCTGTTCAGGCTGGAAACGGCGCCGTTGCGGGATGGGTCGTGCTCCATTCGTTGGTCCTTTGCCCTCGTTTGAACAGCAGGCGCGCAGCGCCCTTGGACACGGATGCCTGTGTTGGCCCATTGTTGTGCCGTTTCGGCCTGTGGTGGCTTTCAGGATCGCACGATCTGCCGCTCACGCAGGGCGGAGCGCCCGCGCGCCGCCAATCCATGCGGCAACTTTCACACGATCCAACCGCCGCTAACGGCGTCTCGCTTCTGTGCCGGAGGCCGAGCACCTAGAGCGTGCAGACCGCGCGGGCGCCCGGTCGCGGGCCCGTGAAGGTCAACGCCGAGAGATCCAGCCATAGGCCAAAGCCGTCACAGGAGTTCGGAATGAGCGATGTCGATACTTACGCCACAGGCGCTCGCGATGGCGGAGAGACCCACCAGGAATGTGTTGGCGCCGAAGATGGTTTTGCGCAGGCCTTCCAACTCACCACGGACCAGGGCATCCCCGTTTCAGACAACCAGAACAGTCTCAAGGCAGGATCTCGCGGGCCGACTTTGCTCGAAGATTTCGTGTTCCGCGAAAAAATCTTTCATTTCGACCACGAACGCATTCCCGAGCGCATCGTTCACGCACGCGGCAGCGCGGCACATGGCTTTTTCGAACTCTACGAAAGCCTTGCCGATATCACCAGGGCCGACATCTTTCAGCGGCCCGGCGAACGCACGCCGTTGTTCACGCGGTTCTCGACCGTTGCAGGGGGCGCCGGTTCGGTCGATACACCGCGCGACGTGCGGGGCTTTGCGGTCAAATTCTATACGCGTGAAGGCAACTGGGATCTGGTCGGCAACAATATGCCGGTCTTCTTCATCCAGGACGCGATCAAGTTCCCCGATGTGATCCACGCCGTGAAGATGGAGGCGGACCGGGCCTATCCCCAGGCGGGCAGTGCGCATGACACCTTCTGGGACTGGGCGTCGCTGATGCCCGAAGCGACCCACATGCTGATGTGGGCGATGTCCGATCGCGCGATCCCGCGCAGCCTGCGCATGATGGAAGGCTTCGGCATCCACACGTTCCAGTTTGTCAACGCAATGGGGCTGGTCACGTTCGTCAAATTTCACTGGAAGCCGAAGCTGGGCATGCAATCGACCCTGTGGGACGAGGCGCTGAAGTTGCAGGCGGCGGACAACGACTATCACCGGCGTGACCTGTGGGAAGCGATCGCGCGCGGCGCCTTCCCGGAATGGGAACTGGGTATCCAGGCGTTTGACAGTGCCTTCGCCGATGCGCAGCCCTATGATGTCCTCGATTCCACAAAGCTCATTCCGGAGGAGGATGTCCCGGTCCGGATCATCGGCCGCATGGTGCTGGATCGCAATCCGGATAATTTCTTCGCGGAAACCGAACAGGTTGCGTTCTGTCCCTCGAACATTGTGCCCGGTATCGATTTTTCGAACGATCCGCTGCTTCAGGGCAGACTGTTCAGTTATCTCGATACGCAGAAGAGCCGGTTGGGTACGGCGAACTTTCACCAGATCCCGATCAACGCGCCCAGGTGCCCCGTGCTCAATTTTCAGCACGACGGGCAGATGCAGATGCAGGTGCCGACCGGCCGCGCGAACTATGAGCCCAACAGCCTGGCTGAACATGGCGAGCCGGGTGGGCCGCGCGAATGCCCGCGCAACGGTTTTGTGACGTCGCCTGCCGTGATCGGCCCGAATGAGGCAGGGGCAAAAATTCGCGCGCGCGACGAGCGTTTTGCAGACCATTACAGCCAGGCGCGGCTCTATTGGAATTCCGTGACCGACAACGAACGGGCGCACATCGCCTCGGCTTTCGCATTCGAGCTGTCGAAAGTGTCGCTGGCGCAAGTGCCGCAACGCGTTGTTGCGGGACTGCGCAATGTCGATGAGGGGCTGGCCAGCCGGGTTGCCGACGCGCTTGGCGTTGCCGTGCCCGATGCCCTGACGCCCGCTCGCGCACCCATCGACATGAAACCAAGCCCGGCGTTGTCGATCCAGAAAAACATGAAGGCCGGCCTTGAAGGGCGATCGGTCGGCATTCTTATCGCCGACGGATCGGATGCCTTTGTGCTTGCCGGCCTGATTGCCGCGATTGAACATGCCAAAGGCAGAGCCGTGATCGTCGCGCCGCGTGTCAACGGAATCATGCTTTCCGATGGCTCCACGCACAAGGCGGACGGCCAGCTTCTGGGTACACCGTCGCAATTGTTCGACGCAGTCGCGCTGGTGCTGTCGTGCGACGGCACGCAGCAACTTTTGCAACATGGCGATGCGGTACAGTTCGTGACGGATGCTTTCGGCCATCTTAAGGCGATCGGGGCGACCCGGGGCGCCCAAGATTTGCTGCGGCGGGCCGGGGTGGAGTGGGGCGAGGGCATAACCGGCACCGGCGCGGATTTTATCGAAGCTGCCGGGCACCGGTTTTTTGCCCGCGAACCGTCCGTTCGGATGCTGGCATGACGTGCCCCAGGCCTGTCGGGCATGGTGATTGTGGTGCGCGCGCCTTGCTTTTGGAGGCGTGAGTGCAATGAGCAATCGCTTCAGCGAATTGATGTTCACGCCGCATGTACGGGCGATCCAGGAGGAGATGGGATCGCGTGCGTCCTATGCGCGCTTTACGGCGTCCGGCACGACATCCCATGATCGGCTGGGCAAATATGAGACGAGCTTTATCGCCGCGCGCGAAAGCTTTTATCTCGCGACAGTCTCGGAAACCGGGTGGCCCTATGTCCAGCACCGGGGCGGGCCACCGGGCTTCGTCAGGATCCTCGATGACCGGACCATCGGATTTGCGGATTACCGGGGCAACAAGCAGTATATCAGTGCGGGAAACCTTGCGACTGACGACCGGGTCGCGCTGTTCATGATGGATTACCACAATCGCCAGCGTCTAAAGCTGCTTGGGCATGCGCGGGCGGTCGATTCCGCAGATGAGCCGGACGTGTGCGCGCGGTTGCGCGATCCGTCGTATGCGGCGGTGATCGAGCGCGGCATCGTGATCGTCATAGAGGGGTTCGACTGGAATTGCCCCCAGCACATCACGCCGCGCTTCAGCGAGGCCGAGATTGAACGCATGCTTGCGCCGTTCCGTGACCGGATGGAGGCGCTCGAGAAGGAAAATGCCGAACTGAAAGCCGCGTTGAAATCGAAGGGAAGGTAAGGACTTGCACCTTGCCTTGCGCCGAGCCTGTCGAACAGGTCGGCGCAACATGATTGCGACCGATCCAGGCGAAAAGAAAGGATTCCGTTGATGTCACTTCGCAACCATGTGCTCAACATCCTGAGCGTGGCCGGCTTTCTTCTTGCGGAAAACTGTGCAGCGCAGACGGCTGAATCTGGCCGAGCGTCTGTCAGCGTACCGGCGGCGGAACTGAAGTTCTATCAGAACAAGGATGGCCTGACTTTCGCCGACGCGTGGGGAAATCCTGCCGACGGCCCGCATAGCAACTTCATCAAGCTGCCGGCCAACACCGTCAGTCCGCCACACGTTCACACCGCAAGCTATTATGGCGTCGTGATTGTCGGGATCGTCACGAACGAGCGCGTGGGTGCATTGAACGCCCGAAATCTTTCCGCCGGCTCCTATTGGTATCAGCGCGGAGGTGAACCGCATGTCACCAGTTGCATTTCACCGACCGAATGTGTGATTTTCGTAACGTCGCACGGATCGTTTGATTTCATTCCGGTCGCTGCGGGTCATTGAGTGGCGGCGCTGCAAACCGGCGGTGGACTGCCACCTTACTCCACCTGCACCTGAACCGGTACGCCGGCCGTTGCCGTGGAACCCGGCAGAATGACCAGATAGCGGCGCTCTGCAACAGCAGCGTCCAAGACAATCTGACGGATCGGCCCGACCGCGTCGACAATCGCAGAGCCCGCCGGGTTGGTCGTGAAAGTCGCCAGCGCCTCCCTGGTGCCCTGTCCGTCGCGCTGCTCTGCGAGAGCGAGCACATAGGGCTGCCCCGGCGCAAGACCGGTCACGGCGGCCTGCACGATTTGCGTAATGCCCTGGTCGAACAGCGAAACACTGGTCGGCGCCTTGCCGGCTGCACCTGCGGGCGGCGCAAGCGTCAGATGCGTGGCTTGCCCCGCGATGGCGAGCGGCTGCAATCCCGCGGTCCCCTCTCCTTGTGGCACCGCATCCGAGAGATAGACCAGAGCCTGCGGTGCCTGTCCGATCGGAATGGTGGCGATGACGCGGTTCGTTCGGGTGTCGATAGCCATCAGGGCGTCGTCATTTTCCAATCCGACATAGATGCGGGTGCCATCGCCGGAGGGCCATGCGCCATGCGGAAGCTTGCCCACCGGTATCGTTGCGACCTGGGCGAACGTGTCGGTGCGGAAGACTTTCACGAGGTTGAGACCACCAACTGTCACATAAGCCATCAAGCCATCTGGCGTCTGTGCAAAGTTTACGTGGTTGGTGATCGGGCCGGTGTCGATCGTCCGCAGCAGCGCAAACGGGGGCCGCGCGTCGAAGACCTGAACCTTGCCGACATCCTTCAACGTGAACCACACTTGCCGACCGTCCGGAGAGGCCGCGATATTCGGACAGAACGGGCTGGCCTGCGCGACGTGCCCGACGATCGCATGATCGGCGACCGAAATCGCAAGGGTTTCGGGATTGAAGGACGAGCAGACATAGCCATACTGTCCATCGGGCGAGAAAATCGTCATCCCCGGCCCGGCCGGCGTCTTGATCCGCCCGGTTTCGAGAAACGTCTGGCCGTCGAGTACGGCGACATAGTCTTCACCACGCACGGTTACCCACACTTCGCGGCTGTCCGGCGTGAAGAACACTTCGTGCGGCGATCGGCCGACATATGTCGTGTGCCGGATCGCATTGGTCGCCGTATCAATGAACGTCACTGAATTGCTGCCGATCGACACGACCGCCAGTGTGCGATGGTCGGGTGAAAAGCCCATGCCGTGCACCAGCACCTGGCCATGATACAGCGGGCTGAGATTGGCCGGCTGCGGATCGCCCAGCCGGATGACGCCAAGCAACGTGTTGCTGGCAGGATCGGTGACCGAGACGGTGTTGGAATATTGCTCTGCGACATAGACGCGATCGCGGTGCGATATGGGCGCGTCCGCCCTGGCCGGCTCGCCGTTTGCCCATTCTGCGCCCATCGCGCAGCAGGCAAATGCCATGACGAGTGACGCGGCTTCGCGGCGGGGGCGTGTTATCCTCATCGTCTAATTCCCTTCGTGACCGGTCGTGTGGGGCGTGGCGCCGGACGAAGGTCCGCCGGTGCCCTGTGTCGGAGACGCTCGCGAGCCTGGCAAAGGCTCTCCCACGGCGAGGCGCATGGCCGCGATCTCCTGCTGTTGATCGATGATGATTTCCTGGGCGATCCGTCTGATTTGGGGATTGTGACCATAGCGCAGCACCGCGACCGCCATGTCGATGGCCCCTTGATGATGGGGGACCATCATATCGACGAAATCGCGGTCCACATCGCCCGTGGGCTTCACAACCATCGCGCTCATCATGGCGGACATCGCAGCGCCATTCTCGGCGATGAAGGGCCCTTCGGACTCGATCCGATGCTGCTGCTCACGATCATTCGCCATGGGCATATCCTGCATCGCCAAAGTGCCAGGGGTCGAGACGGCTGGACCGGCAGGAGCCAAAACGGCGGCGAGACATGTCCACGCGAAAATCCATCGGGCGAGTCCTGGTTTCATAATCGTCTCCTGTCGCTGTGGATGCATGACGGTCAGGTTTCGCGCGACGCTTGCGCTTTCGCACGACAACGACGCAGCCGACTTCGGGATCAGGCATTCGATGCCAATCCTGCCACCGGGGCAAATACGTCCGCGCAACTTTCGATCATATGCGCGCCGTGAAGGCCATGGAGCGATCCGGAACCTTCATCGATGACCGGGCCGCGCAAGGCCGTGTGGACGTCCGCGCCACGCGACAGCGTCAGGTGGACGGGGCACCCATTGGCGATCTCCAACAGACGGGCACGCTGCGCATCATCGAGAACGCCCTCGATCATCAATTCGCGGTCAAACCTGTCGCGCGCAGAATAGGTCTTGCGCTGGTGCCCAACCCTGACGGCGACATGGTCGACCGGCCAGTGCTTTCTGTCGACGTAGAGTCGGATCGTCATGACCGTGCACGCCGCCAGCGCTGCGCTGAGCAAATCGTAGGGATTGGGACCGGAACCCAGGCCGCCCAGCGCAACAGGCTCGTCGATGAGGAACGTCGTTCCGGCGGCGTCGGCCCTTACCTGGAAGACACCGGCGCCGGTTTCCTGGACAAGCACCTTTTCTGGCCCCGTTTGCACAGCAGCAGCCGGTTCATTCATCTTTGCTCTCCTGCACCAGCGCGCGATCCTGCCGGTTTTGCCGCGCATGGAAATCGCGTTGGCAGTCTTGGATTGTTGCCGACGAGACGATCCACGTCTTCGGTAGGCAGATTGCCGACGACACTATCCGCCCCCAAGTATCCAAACGTCTTGTGAGACCATGGCAGTGGGCGTGAGAAGATGCGTGTCGACGCATCACCACCAGCGAGATTGGCCGTGCAAACCGGAAAGCCAAGGGCCCCGGTCGCGATCGAATATACCGGCCACAGGAGTTACCGATGCCAGAGACACCACAACCCGGGACAGTGTCCTTGCTGTCCGTTGTCCTCGCCACAGGCGAAACACCGTGCTTCGTTTCAGGCGATACGATCCGCGTGCTCAACCGGTCTCCCATTGGTCACTACCGGGTGCCGATCTATCTGCGCGGAAAGACCGGCGTCGTGGAGGCCGTCATTCGGCCTGCCAGAGTTAACAATGAGGAGGAAGGCTTTGGGCGAAATATCGGCGAGAACCGGCATTATTACCGCGTGGCAATTCCGATGGTGGAGCTTTGGCCCGCCTATCGCGGCGCCAGTCACGACAGTTTGCGCATCGAAGTGTTCGAGACATGGCTGGAAAGGGTCTGAACCATGACGGAACATGAACACGACCACGATCACCCGCATGCAGAGATCGCATCGGACAGCGCACCAGGCTATTTCGAGGTGCTGGAGACGGCTCTTCGCGAATTGCTGATCGAAAAGAAGTTGATCAAGCCAGGCGAAATACGGCGACAGATCGAAGTCCTCGATTCGCGTACGCCGGCGCTCGGCGCCAGGATCGTGGCGAAGGCGTGGACGGATCCGGCATTCCGCGAACGCCTGCTTGGCGACGGGCGGGCGGCCTGCGAAGAACTGGGGATCAGTTTTTACGACGATACCTCGCTTATTGTCCTCGAAAATACCGAGACCGTGCACAATCTCATCGTCTGCACTTTGTGCTCTTGCTATCCGCGCCCGGTGCTGGGCTTGCCTCCCGATTGGTACAAGCTGAAGCCCTATCGTGCGCGCGCGGTGATCGAACCGCGTGCGGTGCTGGCCGAGTTCGGGACGATCATTCCAGACGACGTGGAGGTCCGCGTCAGCGATTCCACGGCCGTGGTTCGATATCTCGTCCTGCCCAAGCGGCCCGCTGGATCGGAGAATTATCCACTCGAACGGCTTGAGGCTCTGGTGACGCGCGACGCCATGATCGGCGTCGTGCCGGTGAATCTCGAAGACGTGGAGGCATAAACATGGATCTCGCACAATCCGTCGTCGAGCGACTTCCCAATGACATTGGCGGCATCGTGGGTGATCCCATCGTCCGAACCGATCATCCGATCGAGCCGTGGGAAAAACGCTGCCATGCGCTTGCGGACGTGCTCGACTTTCACAAGATCATCAACACCGAGGAAAAGCGGCGTGGCGTGGAAGCTCTCGGCACGACAATGATCGGTGCCCTGGGCTATTATGAACGATGGGCCGTCGTGTTCGCCAATATCCTTTTTCAAAAAGGTATCCTGAAACCCGAGGAGGTGGCTCTGAAAATGTCGGAAATCGACGCCCGGATGTCGGGTGAAATCGGCGAAGTGTCGTGATCCCGAAATCTGACGCCCCCCCTGCTGTCCCCCCCATTTCGCAATTGATGTCGCAAAATGGATTGGTGCGCGTGATGAGCCGACGGGTTCTTGACGAGACAAAGGAGCACCTTGTGGCGGCTCTTGCGAAACGGACTGTGCCGATTGTCGCGCGTGTGGATCATGCTGCGGCCGCGCGCGCGGCGGGTCTCGAAATGCTGCCGGCAGAACTGTTCATCTTCGGCAATGCGCTGGTCGGGACACCGCTGATGCAGGCCTCGCCGTCATTGGCGATCGATCTGCCGCTCAAGGTGCTGGTGTCCGAGGATTCGTCCAGGATTTGCTGGTTGACGTACACCGACCCCTTCTGGATCGGCCGTCGCCATGGCGTTCCCCTGGCGCAATGGCCGATATTGCTGGCGATGCGCGAGATGCTGGCCGCGATCGCCGACGAGGCCGCCGGCCGAAGCGATCTGCCGGGGTGAGCAGGTTCACCGTGGCGCCGTTGTCCGGCCGGGGCCATCGCGCGGCTACCCTTGGTCAGCGGTCTGCCTCGATCAGGTTCCGCGCAGAGCCGCGCTTGCGGTGAACCGACTGATCGAAAAACATGACCGCTCGCTGCCGACCACCGGGCGAAACAGGACTGCCCGGCATCCCCCTGCGGCCAAGCGTACGCGCATCGTGGTTGTCGGTGGCGGTGCGGGTGGGCTGGAACTGGTAACCCGGCTCGCAGGAACGCTCGATCGTGGCAAGCACGACATCCTGCTTGTCGATCGCAGCCGGACTCATATCTGGAAGCCATTGCTTCACGAGGTGGCAACAGGTGCGCTCGATGCCGGGCTCGATGAACTGGCTTATGTCGATCATGCACAAAAACACCGGTTCCGCTTTCTGTTCGGCGCGCTCGACTCGGTCGATCGCGCGACACAGCAGATTACGCTCGCACCGATTGTCGACGAGGTCGGGCGCGAGGTGGCGGCGTGCCACCGCGTCGCTTATGATTACCTGGTGCTGGCGCTCGGGTCACAAGCCAACGATTTCGGCACGCCGGGCGTGGCCAGGCATTGCATGATGCTCGACAGCCGGGCCGACGCGGATCGGTTCCGCGAGCATTTGCTGGCTTGTATTTCGCGTGTGGATCGCGCCCACCAGTCCGTTCCGCCGCGCAGAGCGCTTGTGAAAATCGCGATTGTCGGCGCCGGTGCCACCGGCGTCGAACTGGCCGCCGAACTTTCCGGCGTAGCCCGGGCAGCGCGCGCGCATGGTCTTGACGCCTTTGCCGAGTCCTGGCTGAAAGTCACCCTGATCGAGGCTGGTCCAAGGATACTGCCTGCGCTCGACGAGCGGTTGTCGAAAGCCGCCACCGATGAATTGCACCGACTGGGGATTTTCGTCCGGACCGGGCTGCGGATTGTCGCGGCCGACGCAGGCGGCTTTCTCACATCCGATCGTGAATATATTTCCGCCGATTTGCGGTTGTGGGTCGCGGGCGTGAAAGCACCGGGCCTCCTGGCTTCGATCGACGGGCTCGAAACAAACCGGGCCGGCCAACTGATCGTGCTCCCGACGTTACAGACAACGCATGACCCGATGATCTTTGCCCTCGGGGATTGTGCTGCCTTTATCCCGGCTGGCGCGGATCGACCGGTGCCGCCGCGAGCGCAAGCGGCGCACCAGATGGCAAGCATTGTCGCCTGCAACCTGCGACTGGCAACACACGACAGGGCCATGCGCCGGTTCGTCTACCACGATCATGGTTCTCTGGTGTCACTCAGCCGTCGTCATGCCATCGGCTCGCTTGCCGGCCTTGTCGGTCGCCGCAAGCTGATGGTGCAAGGAGCGATTGCCCGCACCGTTTACAAGTCGCTTTATGCCAAGCATCTGATTGCCGTCTACGGTGCCGTCAAAGGCTTGACGATGATCGCGCTGGGCACTGTGAATCGGGTGGTCAGGCCTCGGCTCAAGTTGCATTGACCCGCGCATGGGCAGCCGGCCGGCCATGTTTCGAATCTTGCCAGGTGCCTGACATCCCGTTCGGAAGGGCATGCAAATCCATTGCTGCGGATCGGTCTTGACAGCACTGTCACCACCCGATTTTCAATTCGATACCGAGGTAATTGGCGTCGTGGCCACCGGCTTGCCGGATGACCTGCGCGACAGCGAAATGAACGGCCTCGACGGCTGCCGAGATGTTCCTGTCGATCGTCCAATCCATGCGACTCTGGCCATACGTACCGGTGTATCGGCCCGAATGCCCGGCGGTGCCGGGCACAGGAATATTGGGCTGGCTGTAAACCGCATCGCCAATCGTGTCACGCCACTGGGCACCCAGCGCGAGCATGAGCTTCAGCGGCTTTGACGGATAGAGCGTCAGTGACGGCTTGACGTGGATGAAATTGACATAACCGGTATATCCGGCCAGCGTAACGTAATATCCGTTTGGAAACAGAGGATTGAAAGTTCCGAGCTGGTGATCCTTGGGATCGTGATCGCCCGAGGCACCATCGACCTGAAGGCCCAGCCTGGGGGAAAGGCCGAGGTCGCGAAACCTGTAGCCGGCAAGCGAACCAAACGCCCACGCATGGATGCTGTCCGGACCAATGCGGCCGGTCTGTTTCATGCCCTCAAAATCCCAGTCAAAGCCCGATGCCGCCCCCGAAAAGTGCAGATCGAAAATGTCGCGGCGCTCGTGTCCGGTTATGCCGGGGAATTTTGCGGTATCCTGTGTAAATCGCGAATAGTAACTTGCGAGATATGTCTGGCTGGATATTTTGCGCTCCAATCGAACACCGCCGTAAGTCAGGCGGCCATCGCTGTAATCGTCGAATATATGCCGGTCGCGATTTTGCACGGGGTGACTGAAGAAACTGATCAATTTCCATTTGCCATTTTCATAATCCACCCAGGCCGCGTCATAGGATTGCCGTACGTTCGGACCATCGCGTGCTGAGATAAATCGCTGAAGATCAAAGGCGAATTGCTGTCGTCCAAATCGAAGCTTGAGCGTTCCCCCGGCAACAGCCTCGGTCACCACGACGAAGGCTTGTTCCAGGCCCAGACGGTCCTGGTCGACAGGCAGCAGGATGGGTTTTCCCGGCGCGAAGTCGCTTTGGAGTTGCGCAAAAATCTGGACGTGCGTGCCGAGGTGAAGATCGGCATGGGCGTCCAGTCTGCTGATCACGTAGTCCATCGATCGATTGGCGCCGATGCCGAAGTCCGGCGCGTCATTCGCCTCGAAACGTTCCCGCAAATCCGCGCCAAGCGACAGATAGGTCTCGGAATCTGTGGTGGAGAGCGCGATGTATTTGAGCGCGTCGAACGGCTCGCGCGGTGTCCGTGGATCAGCCAGGACGGACCAGTTTTCCTGCCAGCGGTTAAACGAAATGTTCGGCCGGGCAGGGGTGTCACTGCTGATGCTATCCGCAACAGCCTGGCCTAGCGCGGGAGCGGCACCCGTGGCGGGCGCAATGGCCATGACCATGACCATGACCTGGAGCAGCAGACCAACCAAGCCACGGCCACCAGCCACAAACTAGACTGCGCGGGCGGCAGGGCGATCGTTCGGCCTGGCGTGAATATGGGAAAACCTGGCGTTCATGGCCGGTGACTCGGCCGGGTGATCAAAGCCATGGTCCGACCGCCGCGCTGGTCCCCTGCGCGTGAAGATCACGGCGGCCAGCGAGTCTGGCGTCCGCCGCTGATGCCGCCAACTGGACGGGGTCGCACCTGTCATGCGCTTGAAAATCGTGCAGAAGTGAGCCTGCGATTGAAAGCCCGCGTCGAGCGCGATCTGCACCAGACTCATGTCGTCGTGCTCGATCAGGGTCTTGGCGCGTTCAATTCGCCGGATGAGGACATATTCGTGCGGCCGATAGCCGGTCGCGACCCGGAACTGCGCTGCGAAATGCATCCGGGACAGGCCGGTTGCTGCGGCAAGATCCTTTAGCCGCAAGGGCGCCGCGATATCGTTTTCAATGAGCCTTTCGACTTTCCGCAAGCGCCACAGCGGCAGCGGCGTTCCAGCTTCGCGCCGGGGTAACAGTCGCAGTATCCGTGCAATGACAAGCCGGCTCAGGCTCTCCACGTGATCTGCGGGCCAGTCTGCCGATCCGTCGCCAAGCAGGCGCCCGAGCTGCTTGATGACCGGGTCATTCACAACCAGTCGGTCGAGATCACGCCGATTTGGCGTTGGACCGGAGCCGGCAGCCGAGACTTGGTCTTCGACAAAGTCCTTGAGGACAGAGAGGTGGAGAAGATCACAGGGCCCGGCGAATGCCACCCGTATCTCGTTCGCCGGAGCGGCAACATAGACAGTGCCGGCGGTCATGGGGCCTCGAACCACGACGCCCCGGGTGTCGCTGAACCCGATGTCGGCATCCTTGAGGGAAATGGTAAACACATAGCGGTCGACAGGACAGGTCGCGGTCCCCTGGCAAGGTGTCGAAATTCCGTGCGTTGTCCGGGTTACCAAGACATTGGCCATGCTGGATAGTCCTTCCTCGCGAGGCATAAAGCCCGCCAAATGTTCCGCTTTCGCGGTGTTCCCGCCATGATCGCCCGTGGTGGGGCGGTGGCGAGACGGCCGCGCGGGGATACCTGCGTATGTTTCGCCGGGAGCTGGGGCATGCATTGTAATGACCATTTTGCGGATACCTCACGTCCTGATGCCAACCGGTCGATCCGCGCGGCAAACGTCCCTTTTCTTGTCAAGGAACCGCTGACCCGGCGTTCAACACGACGCTCAGGTCATATTCCGTGCGGAACGCGGTTGCTCGTTAAGAGCCGTCAACCAGCGTGAGTTGTTGTGAAAGGCCGCGACGGCCGAAATTTGTGGCGAAGTAACAGCAATCCCCATCCGAATTTCGTCGCTCTTGAGGTTTGTGATCGGCCGGAGGATGAAGTGATCCGGAAACGCACTTAACAATATTACACGGCCACTCATGCCTTCTCACGGCGTCACTTCGTGGCAGGGGGCGTAGCATGATTGCCGATGCGGGCCGCTATGCACGATCGCAGATCGGTCGGATCGTGCGCGCCCGGTCAGTGCGAACACTCCAAAAGGAAGGACAGCCGATGACACTGGCAGCCTCGCAGTCCGCTGCTGTTGCAACCCGGCGCAGAGTGCTGATTGGCGCCACCGGTCTGGTGGCGGTGTCCGCAGTCGCAGGCGCTGCGACCCAACCGAACGTTGAATGCTCCGAACCAATCGGACACAAACAGAAAGGCAAGACCATGGGCGTTGTGACGACGAGCGACGGTGTCGAGATTTTCTACAAGGACTGGGGTGATGGGCAGCCGATCGTGTTCAGCCACGGCTGGCCGCTGTCTGCAGACGATTGGGATCCGCAGATGCTCTTTTTCCTGAGCAAGGGATATCGCGTGGTCGCCCATGACCGGCGCGGCCATGGCCGGTCCAGCCAGACCGGCACTGGTCACGACATGGATCATTACGCCGACGATCTTGCTGCCGTCGTCAATCACCTCGACCTCAGGAATGCAGTGCATGTCGGGCATTCGACCGGTGGCGGCGAAGTCGTGCATTATCTGGCACGGCACGGCGAAAGCCGGGCATCGAAGGCGGCAATCATCAGTGCGGTCCCGCCGATCATGGTGAAGACCGACGCAAACCCGGGCGGCCTGCCCAAAGAGGTTTTCGACGGGCTCCAGGCGCAACTCGCGGCCAGCCGTTCACAGTTCTATTACGACCTGCCATCCGGTCCGTTCTATGGGTTCAATCGGCCTGGTGCGAAAGTTTCGCAGGGGGCAATCCTGAACTGGTGGCGGCAGGGCATGATGGGTGGCGCCAAGGCCCACTATGACGGCATCGTCGTCTTCTCCCAGACCGATTTTACCGAGGATCTGAAGAAGATCAGCCTGCCGGTGCTTGTGATGCACAGCGAAGATGACCAGATCGTGCCTTATGCCGATTCCGGCCCGCTTGCCGCCAAGCTGCTCAAAAACGGCACTCTGAAAACCTACAAGGACTTTCCGCACGGCATGATCACCACCCAGGCCGATATCATCAATGCCGACCTTTTGGCATTCTTGCAGTCCTGAAGCGCGCGATCGGCGTGCAATGCTTTGCGCGGTTGGGGGCAGAATTCCGGTTTATTCGCCTGTATGAGAGTCCGGAGGAAAATTTGATTGATATAACCATGCTACCGCGCGTAGATGCGACGGCAGTTTACGCTGTCGGTGATATCCATGGTCGACTGGATCTGCTGGATGAAATCGAAATTGCGATTTTGGAAGACATCGACCGCGCAAAAGTAGATCGTCCACTGATCTGTTATCTGGGCGACTATATTGATCGCGGTCCCCAGTCCGCCCAGGTCATCGACAGGCTTTGCTCGCGCATCGGTCACGGACCCGATCGCATTTTTCTGAAGGGCAATCACGAGGATCGCATGATTGCATTTCTGGCCGACCCGATCGCAAATGGGCCCGCCTGGATGCAGTTCGGCGGACGTGAGGCGCTGGAAAGCTATGGCCTGACTGTGGCAGATGCGGCTTGCGAAAGCGACTGGGCCGACTTGCGCGATCGCCTCGACGCCGTGTTGCCGGCGAGCCACCGCAGCTTTCTTGCGGAGTTGCGCCTTGGTGTGGTCTGGCGGGAATACCTGCTGGTCCATGCTGGTCTCAATCCGGAACGGCCCGTGACCGCGCAACAGGCACGCGATCTGATGTGGATCCGCGAGCCCTTTCTTGGCAGCGAATGCGATTGGGGTTTCAAGGTGGTCCATGGACACGTCATCACCGAAAAGCCCGTCTTTCGAGCAAATCGCATCGGCATCGACACCGGAGCCTACCAGTCCGGCCGCCTCACTTGCCTTGTTCTGGCAGACGGTGGCGAGCGGCTGATTCAGACTTGATTGCTCAATCAAGCCCTATGGGGACCACGCTACTTCTGAAGATGCTGGCGTTCCAGAAAGTCCCGCATCAGGGGAACAATCTCGTCAAGCTTGTCCTCCAGCGCAAAGTGCCCACTGTCCACGAAATGCAATTCCGCATCGGGAACGTCGTGCAGATAGGCTTTGGCTCCCTCCGGCAGAAAGCCCCTGTCATTTTTCCCCCAAACGATGATCGTCGGGGGTTTCCACGTCCGAAGGTAGGCATGTATTTGCGGGTAAATGGCAACGTTGGTTCGGTAATCCAGCAGTAAATCAAGCTGGATATCGCCGTTGCCGGGCCGATCGAGCAGCGCCTGATCGTGAACCCAGTTGTCAGGATCGATGAGAGTCAGGTCCTCGACACCACTGGTGTACTGAGACCTGGTCGTCGGCAGCGTCGTCACCCCGCTGAGAGCCTGCCTGTTGGCCGCTGTGGGGTTGGCCCAATAGCGCTTGATCGGGTCCCAGAACGGCGCGAGCCCCTCTTCATAGGCATTGCCGTTCTGCACGATCAGGGCAGTGACTCGCTCCGGATGTCTGAGAGCCAACCGGAAACCCACAGGTGCCCCGAAATCCATGATGTACATCGCGTATTTTGGCACGCCGAGCTGGCTCAGCAGCCCGTCCATCAACTCTGCATAATGCGCAAAGGTATAAGCGAACGCCGCATGGTCGGGAGCGGCGCTCTCGCCAAACCCCGGATAGTCGGGCGCGATCACATGATACCGGTCGGCGAGCGCCGGAATAAGGTTGCGGAACATGTGCGAAGAGGTTGGAAAGCCATGCAGCAGCACGATGACCGGCGCGTCAGCCGGACCGGCCTCGCGATAAAAGATGTCGATGCCGGCGACCTTGGTCGTGTGATAGCGAGTCATGATGACGGGTGACACGGCAGCGCCGCCGGGGGTTTGTGCGAAAGCTGGACCGATCGGCATAGTCGTGGCCAAAGTCGCCGCGGCGAATGCCAGGGCGGTACGCTGAACGATGAAACGACCCATGGCATGCTCCATTTTCGATATTGATCAAATTTTCTCACGCGGCCGATGTCGGTGTCATCGGTCTGGATTTTTTGGTGCGATGTATGGCCAAAATCTGCTCATCATCGGTCAACGAGATCAGATTTTGTCTTCCGCTCGCGCAATCAGGGTGTCACGGTCGGCCCTCTGATTGCTGATACCTTCCGGATCTCGCGCCGATCGACAAAAAAGGAGCCGGCAGGTCGGGTTGCGGGTGCGGGGTGGGGCAGAGACCTCTGACCGCCGGCTCTTAGTCGGGTTCAAGTTGATCCCAGGCGGGAGGGATGGGCCCATCCTGTATCAACAGGCTGCAATATGCGCGCTGCGCGGGGTCCGATCTTTCCAAATTGCACTGCCAACGAGACCTTCTTCCGGGCCATGTCTCCCGTGCGAACCTGCAAGACATGGGCGCCTGCGAAGCTTTATTCATCAGGGCACTGTTACAGGAGTTATGGCCGGTGCCCGAAAACACCTTTCTTACCGACGTTCAGACGCTGCGGGCGATGGCGCGGCAGTCGCTCGGCGACGGCGCACGATTGGCGCATTACTCGGGGGACGTCGATACAGCCATCGCGCTGCTGCAGAACGTCGTCGCGACGGAACTGGTTTGCGTGCTGCGCTATACGATGCATTCCATCGCTGCAGTTGGCATCAACAGCGAGAGCGTCAGTGCAGAGTTTGCCGAACATGCCGAGGACGAGCGGCGTCATATGCTTGAGGTCGCCAAGCGCATCGATCAACTGGGCGGCGTGCCGAATTTCGATCCCGATGGCCTCGTCTCGCGCTCCGCGTCCGAATACGGCACCGCGACCAACCTGGTCGAGATGGTGACGGAGAACCTGATCGCCGAAAGGCTCGTTATCGCGCATTATCGCGAATTGATCGACTACTTCGGCGCGGGTGATCCGACCACCCGTACCCTGCTGGAGCGGATCCTCGCCGAAGAAGAAGAGCACGCGACCGACATGCATGATCTGCTGGTTGCCCACCAGGGGCACCCTTTCCTCGCGGCCGGGTAACCTGTGATGGCGACCCTGCCGAGTCCCGCGCGCCCGGCGCATATCCTGATGCAAACCACGATCGTCGCTGATGCCGATGACTGGCATATCGGGCGTTTTTCGATGGTGAGAGACCATCTTGCCGGAATGCGCGACGCCTCTGGCGAGCGGATGTTCGTCGTCGAGGCGCGCGACCGGGCGGTGCGTTTCGGACCCGATCCGGTGCTGTCGCAGTTGGACACATCGCAAATTGATGCGCTGTGGCTTTTTGCGGTGGATGTCGGGGATGGGCTCGATCCGGCCGATTGCGCCGCGATCACACGCTTCTGGCGAAATGGCGTGCGGATTCCGAGGTGATGCCGGCCACCATTCCGATTTGATCCCGGCCGGGATTCCGAATTGATCCCGGCCACCATTCCGAGAAATTCCCGGCCACCTTGGCGGGGGTGCGGAGCCTGATCG
>Ga0116227_10006340_pt1 | contig 24055 bp, 17 predicted proteins | sample S1TSphgellanicum_FD_89693 | JGI IMG/M metagenome (GOLD analysis project Ga0116227, IMG submission 89693) | Host-associated microbial communities from peat moss isolated from Minnesota, USA - S1T2_Fb - Sphagnum magellanicum MG | ecosystem: Host-associated > Plants > Peat moss > Unclassified...
AAAATTTAAAAATAAAAAAAAAAAAAAAAAATAAATTATAAAAAAAAAAAAAAAAAAAAAAAAAGGTTTTTTTAAAAAAAAAATTTTTTTTATTTTTTTTTTTTTTTTTTTTTTTTCTTGAGTTTTTTTTTTTTGGATGTTTTTCCCCTTCTTCCCTCCCAACACAGTCTGCATAAGAGTCTCTTTTGCGGAAAGCACTCAGTAGAGAGCATTCTGGACTGGAATGCTACAAGTTTTTTCAAATTTTTATTAAAAAATAATTATTTTAATTTGGGCTAAAGATATGGGTTTTTTTTGTTTTTGGTTGGTTTGGAGATCGAGTTTTTCTCCTTATTTTATTTTATTTAATTTATTTATTTTCAACGGGTTTTTCTAATCAGAGAGGTCCAGCCTTTTTTTTGGCTGGCTACAGATAGCCAAACAGCTATATTAAATTTTTTTAAAAATTCCAAAATCATGTGCTTTTTTGAGATTCTAAATAGCCAGAATTTGACTAAAATATTCGCCAGATTTCTACATACAGTTTAAGTAGGTAGCCACAAATGTAGAAGGATATTTAAAAAAGAATTACTCTCATATTTCGCTTGTAGCCAAAATTTGGCTAAACATTCTGCTGAATCATCGCCACTTTGGCTACAACAAAAAAAAGGACAAAAAAAAAGCACTTAGAGGCTAGAGGTAGTGGAAAAAAATGGAATCGCCAGATTTGATGATGTTTTTCTTTTTTTTTTTCTTTGAACAAAACAAAGTTCGGCTGTCCAGAGGAGCGTCGTCGTCTCTTTGGTCGACGACGACGACGGTCGCTGATCGTGCTGCGCTTTAGCAAAATGTGCGTGAGAAAACTCCGTTTGTCTTGTTTTGTTTTGGAGGGAGGAAGCTCTCCGGAGAACCTCTGAAAGATTTCCATGATCGCCGTGGTTTACGAAATCTGAGTAAACTTTCCTTTCTGTTGGTAGAGGAACCTCAAAGCTCTGCAGGTTTCGGTTTTCGAAAGGTTGTCGCCTGAGAGCTTGTTTGAGTGTGTGTGTGTGTGTGTGTGTGAGACAGAGACAGAGACAGAGACAGAGAGAGTTTCACTGATCCAGAGAAGCTTAGTTTTCGCCCATTGGCTTACACTGGAGGGAAGGAGGACAGCGACCAAGGGAGCGAACCAGGTTCCAGAACTTGTGGCCAAGCTTTTGGAATCCTGGAAGGATCTGCTGGTGGTGCTATTGGAAGACTTGAGAAAGCAGGCTGCGGAACTAGAAGCCGTTTTATGATCCCTGTCACAGGGAGAACACAAGAGAAGAGAATCAGCGAAGATGTGTGAAGACTGCAGACCTCTTGGCTTCCTTCTGGGCTTGCCATTCATGCTAGTGGCCTTTGCCTTAACTCTCATTGGCATTGTGCTCTGGATCATCACGTTAGTTTCTGCGCCCTCTCTCTTTCTCATTCCTTCCTTCTTTCCTTCTTCATTCACAGTACGCCCTCCCTCCTATTTCACCATTTCGCACCCATTTCAAACTTCAGAGATATGGCTTAAAAAATGCTTTGCAAGGAAGGATCATTGACTGAGCAAGCACCTTTTTGTTTCTGTATTTTCTCCCACCTTTTGTTTGATGTGTGTTTCACAGCTGTTGCATCATGAGAACCAACTGAAATCACAAAGCTTCTAACACACACTCAGATGAAGAACCTCACAACTTTGCAAGGATTCTTCATGGAGTGCATTCTCCACACGCTTGGTTCAATGCAGGATTTGGTTTTGACAGCGTGAAAACATTTTGGGTGGGGGGGGTGTTGATGGGATTGCAGAGCACCTCTGGCATGTTGTTGTCCTTGCTTAGTCTGTTGCACCATGCTCGCAGAACTGGCATTAAGTCTCATTAAAGCGCCTGTCTCAATCATGAGGTGGTTCACAAGGCAGATTCCATGCTAAACCAGACATATGGCAACAACAACCAGAGACTTAAGACTCCTTGCTGCAACAGAGGGTTGGTCCAAGGTTTGTCCAAGATTTTGATGCTTGCTTGCTTGAATCTGCTTCCTCCTCTTCAGCTTCTGATTTACTTCCACCAGAAGCCCTTGTCCACATTACTCCTGTTGTTGAGGAGTTGTTTACCACTGTTCATTGTTGGTTTACCTTCTGGGTTTTCTTTTACTCTCTCTCTCTCCCTCTCTAATCAGCTAGACAATCCGCAATGAGACTAATAGTCATCCGCCATGAATGGAAACACACTGGATGTGGTTTTTCCACCAACTATGTAATCCTGTATTACATAGGCACGGTAATATCTCTGGCTGCCTAGCTTGTCCTGCATTCACAATCAACTAGGACTATTTGTATGGATAGAGAAATTAGTACAAGCTTTGGTCAAATGACTCTACAGGATTGATCAAAACCCTGTCATCAATCACTTCAGGATTGATGATCTGTCCTTGAAAACATTGCCTACAAATCTCTACAACAACAATTATGACATACGTGCAATCAGTTAAGGATTGTTTGAGCTGCGTTTCATGTTTCCAAATTCTTCAGGAAAAAAAAATCATTATTGGAATAACAAGCAACTACTGTACAGTCCACAGCAGTTGTCAAGGTCAGTGGAAACAAAAACACTCCACTTACTGTGTCTGCCCTAGTGTTTTCCCACAAACCATATGTTGCAAGCTCTTGCACTTCAGTTTGGTTGATCCAAATTTGCCAAGGTTTGTTTGCTCATTGTCATTTTCCAAAAAAATACAAGCAATAGTGCTATATGCACACATCCAAATATCTGCACACACAACTCTCTAGTTTCAATGGAACATGAATCTTGGCAACAATAATTCTGGGTACCAGTTCACATTACCATACATCATATTGGATGAGTACAGATGGATGATGGGAACCACCAAAATCATGATTGGGCGGAGGTCCACCTACTCTCTAGAGGCACCATTGGGTGTCAGGGTACACAATCAAGCAAGACCTAATATCATCAGACTCAACCAAAAAATTGGAATGGAAGTCAGTTCCAAGTGCTCATGATTTTTCTCTTTTGGCATTTCCCTGACAAGCATGAATGAGCTGGCTTTTTAAGTTTGCAGGGACCTTTGAGTAGGATTAGCAAGGTCTAGAGCAGCATAATACTGAGGGGCAAGCTCTGGCAACCACAGTGAATCGATCTGTGTAATGCTGCGAATATATGAACGGTTGGTTCGCACCAGTTCATTGAATACAACACACTCTGGCTTCTTGCCATGTAGCACTGATGACGGGTGAATGGAGACTGTCTGGCCACTTGATAGTGCCCTGCAACACACCATTTCTCCAAAACATAAATTTGTGCACAGTGTTGACCTCATGCCTAGTAGGTGCTTGACATCATCAATATTGCTCCAGACTCAATTTAATGATAACTGTATAGAGCTGGAAACTAGAAACCCTGCCCATACCTTTAGATACTTCCACTGATAAAAGAAACCAACTATTAAACAAGCTAGCTGAAATCTTGCAGGACATTTCTGTTAGTTGCATGATACAGGGGACACATCTGCATCCAGATGAGATACAACAATACATTACTGTATACACAATTCCTGTCCAGTACAGAGCTTGAGAGCTTCTGCTCAGTTGATTTTGTGATCTGACCTGTAAGTACCATCCAGCTGGCGCCGTGCAGCATTGAGGAAAAAGGATGCAGCCAGACACCTACGGAAAACAAGCATGTCCTCTCCACATGAAGTGATTGGCAAACCCATGCTTTCCATATGGCCCTGTATTTGCCTGTAAACATACCACACCGGAAAGTATGGTTCAAACTCCCTTGAACCTGAACGCTGAAGCCTGAAGCTGACAAACAAAGTGCATCAAAACATTGGACTCCAAACTACTGACTGCATCCCATGACTGGAATCCCATCTGCAGGTTTGATATTCCTTGCAAGCAAGGAGGTGTCTAATAGAAGCCACATTGGCAACCGCAACCACACAAAGGTATGTGATTACATTCCCTTAAATAATTCCAGACAAGCAATTAACAACCAAATCTGTGTCCTGAGTTTCTGTCACATCTCTGGAAGAAAGGGGAAGACCCATCCATGATGTTGACTAGCATTCAAGAGACATAGCTGATCAGGGATGTCAAGAGTATTCTTGTACAAACTGCAACAAGCTTGTGTGGGAAAGCTTTGTTCAATATAGGCTTGCTCATGTACAATCAAGCATCAAAGCTTGAATTAAACATTGTATGTTATGTACGATAGGAGTGATTAACTTACTTCCGGATGTCAATTGCCCTCCGTAGTGATCGACCATTAATGTAGTTTGCAGTGCACCAGTTACGGACAACTTTTTCAGTCTTTTTACTGGCATGCCTGTCAAGAGTGCTGCTGTCAACATCCCCTCCCCTCTGACCTTCCTGAACCTCCAGGCTATAGATGCGTAAAACATTGATGAAGGTGATGTGGTCTCCATCCTGACTTGCAAACCGCTTCTTCGCATTGTTTGCCTGGCAATAGGCCATTGACAAAAACATCCACAAACAATAATCAAATTATGAAGAGCTGAGCAAAAAAGCCTTAATGGTTTCTAAACACCAAAGTTGAAAGCAAAATCAGAAAGTTATATACTTCTCACTTGATAAAAAGACCACAACCTTAGGTTTATTGTGGTGGACACAGAAAAATCAGTAAGACACAAAGGTAGTTACATGAATGTAATGACAGAACTCTTTCAGCACATGAAAGGATTACCTCCTTTATTTTATCACGAGGAGTATAGAAGAGGGATTCAACTGATAACATAGCAACTGCAGCAAGCATTTCCTTGGAGCACCCGAATTCACTTGACACCAGCATTGCCTTCGCATACAATGGCTCCAATGGAAACCGTGACATTCGAAATCCAAGTGGGTCAGAGAGTTTGCCCTCGTCATTTAATGCTCCCAGTGTGTATAAATGTTCCAATGACTTCACAATTGTTGTCCTGGAACAACCAGTAGAAGAATTTCCATCAAGAGTTCAACATGCTTGTCCCTTAAAACATACAAATACACAATTATATGATCAATTGTGTCTCCCTGCTGTGAAGGGCAATGCCTCATCCCCACCGCAACCTCAGAAACTGTTGCTCCTGATGAGACCCACTATCCCGCATAACAAGATGAACAAATAAGAAACATAGAATCCAGTCCATGCACAAGAACAAAAAGAAGGGCAAGAACAACCTGGAGGGTTTATCCATGAAGTCAAATCCAAGAACATCATCTATACCAAGTGCTTTTAGTTGAAGAACTACATTTGCCAAGTTGCAGCGTTTTATTTCAGGTACAGTAGTGTCATCCAATTTTGCAAAAGAGTCTTCAGTGTAAAGGCGAAAGCATTTGCCTGGAGCCTCACGTCCTGCACGACCACTGCTTTCCTGAGTCAGCCATAAAGCCTGTCAAACTTCTCAGACAATGAAACAAGCCCTGTGCTTGGAGGGACTCAAAGAGACATGATGCCCATCAGGCTGGACACCTGCAGAAAGTGTCCTTCATGCTATCCGATGAACTTCCATGAGTCAGTATGAGGCTTCTTACCTTCGTTGTTGAGCCTGAGCTTTTGAAACTGGCACAATTGCCAAAGACTCCACACCAGTGTGGGGATTATAGGCTCGTGCCTTCACCAGACCAGGGTCAATCACATATCGGATCCCAGGTATGGTAAGTGAAGTTTCCGCAATATTGGTTGCTAGTATGACCTGCAGGATCAGATCAAACATCAGATGCAGATTCTGAATATAGCCCTGCTCATGTGCCCTGTCAATGCTCCTTCACAAAAATATCAACAAAAGGTGAAGAGAGACAAGCACTCCAGCATGAAAGTTCTCAAAAGAAACTATTTAAGACTCACAAATTACACCAGTCCAACTCAATAGAACACCTGCTTTGACCCAGAAAGCCAAAGGTATCTTGCACATAGCCATCTTTCTCAATAAATTGTGTCGTACAAATGCGTTGTGATGGGAAGGTTCTGAAGAAAACCTTGCGGGCTCCAACCGGAGCAGGCTGGAAAACACGCATTTGGTGCTCACTAGGCAAGGCAGCATAAATAGGGACCACCAAAAGTTTTAAGGCAGTCTCTGGCAAGTGAGTAGCTCGCTCCCGCAAGAGACGCTCCATTGACTCAATCTCTTCTTGGCCCGTCAAAAACACCAATATGTCCCCTAATGACTCTTCCATATGGATCTGCTTGGGAAAGGACAGAAGGTCAAAACAACAAAATAAAAAAGGTACATGGTACTGTGCTCGAGTTTCATCAATGCATCCAAAAGATTCTGTTCCATCCTGAATTTGACATTGATAGTACTGCTATAAAGCCAAAAAGCCAGATACCTGGAATGTGGTGAGCAAGGCAGCCTCCAGATAATCAGCTTCAGCAGTATAGGTGTAGAAAATCTGTACTGGAAATTGTCGTCCCTGTACATAAACTGCTGTTGCTCCATTGAAATAATCACAAAATCCCTTAGTATCCAATGTAGCTGACATGACCACAAGTTTCAAGGGACCAGTACTCTTCCGGAACATGCTGTGACCATTGCTGACAACAGCTACTTGCTTCTCTGCTGCTGTATCTTGTCCTATGGAATTCAACTTGTTATCACGAATGTGAGAAAAGCCTGCACACTTTCGCCTTTCCTGAACACCTTTCAATAGCCCAAAAAGAACATCAGTATGAATAGTCCTTTCATGTGCTTCATCAATAACTATGACAGAGTACTTGGAGAGGAGAGGATCCAACAGCGCTTCCCTGCAAACATGTAACACAGAAGTAGAGAATTTCAGAGAGTGGCAACACAGACAGCCAAAAACTTGATGATGAGCTCATGAGTGGGGCAGCTGATGTTGAAGCCCAAATTTGACAAGATCCTGGCCTAATACACGATCTGTCAATTGGGAATCTGAGAGTCAACAGTGTGAGCATTCCTTTGCACTATTCAGAAACCCAAGGTTTTTTTAATTCTCAGTTCTGACAGCCAAAAATCACATTTCTACACAAGGTCAACCAGAAATCAATGACTCACTCTCTGCTGAAATGGATTGTTCGAGTCTCTGGAAATTATATGGAGCAGTTATTTTTCATCAATTATGCATGTCCTACATCCATGCTGTCAAATGCTAACATGGCCAACTGTGGTTGCAGGAAGCTGCAACCGTCATCAAGACCCACTTCAAGGCTTTTATCACATCTGCTGGCTCTTGTGGCACAAAACTCTTCATGATGCAGAGAATTTTTAACCAAGCTTCAGTCCTGGTGTAAGCAATAGTGGTGGTGATCATGAGGCAGAGAACAAAGGATGCTTTCACAAAGGATTGATTGATACATACCTAAGCAGCATCCCATCTGTCATATATTTAAGTTGTGTAACAGGCGATGTCACATCTTCAAACCTAATCGAATAGCCAACCTCCTTTCCAACCTGTATGATAGTGAAAAAGAGTGTAACTCAAGCTTACATTAAAAAAACAAAAAAAAATATACAAAAGATCAGTTTTTTGTTTTATCGACTTATTCATTATTTAAGTGTCTGCACATTGAAATTTTCATTGCACAATCTGTTACAGTGAAATATTCACTGATCCAATCATCTCAATCTCTCATTTCCAGGGGATTTAGAAAAATAGAAAATCATTCCAAGAGGAAACAGCTTTCACCTCAGTGCCCATTTCTTCTGCTACTCGGGCGGCCACAGTAATTGCTGCCACTCGACGAGGTTGTGTGATCCCAATCATCATCCCACCTTTGCAAAAGCCCGTGGAATGCAAAAACTGAGGAAGCTCTGCACAGTTAAGACGATTATCAAAAATTCCCAATGCTGAAGAACCCAGAAACAAATCTAAAGAGGTGCCCTTGGACTCTTTGCCCTCCCCTCCTTCTCACTGTCTTGGGTTGATTGTTGGGAGACAAATTGACATCATTGTAGAACTCCTGTTGTGTTTTTCATGCAGAAAAATTAGCACACACATTGATTCCAATGAATGGGAAGGAGGTCTCAGATGGACTCACGAGTAGTCTTGCCACTGCCAGTCTCACCAATCACCACTAATGTGTCATTTTTCTTCACATGCTCCACCAATTTCTCTGCAACTGTTGAATATCACCATAAAAAATGCCACACAGACAGACATACATATCTCATGTCGGTAATTGTTGAAGTGCAAATGCAATATAAACATCTTTATAAAGAGAATTTTTTAAAGAATTCTTCTGATTGAGAATACCCAAACCTGAAAAGAATTGAGAGTTTTCAACATAAAATTAGGGCTGTGTTTTGGTGTAATTTCCATGCAGCCCCAACCAAGAAATGCACATTTCTTGAGCTTTTTGTGATACCTACTTGGGAGCCTCTAGAGTATGGCAATTGGTAGCAATCATTTAAAAAACTAGTAAAGCATCAAACAGAGAAAATAACTCTTTAGTACCGGAAGCAATTGGAAGGCTGCGTCTCTGTTCCAGAAGTGCTCGCCTTCTGCCAAATTTTTGTGACACATTGTAAATAGGGTACACAAATCAGGAGACCAAAACTGTCCCCACCAAAAAACAGAAAAAAGAAAAAAAAACGGAATGGATTCCACATGGATGTTAAGAGACTACCCAAAAGAAAGAGGCTACAGTGGGGGGAAAATAAACTAATAATAAACTAAATATGGAGGAAAAATTGGAGCTTACTTCTTGGATGCACTGTCGTCCTCAAGCTGCTCCCGCTTTCGTTTCTCCACTATAGGAGGAGCTGAGGAAGAAGCACCTCCTCCTCCAGGAGCTTGGCCCCACCCATCCTTAAAGGATCGCCTCTTATCATCATCATCTGGTCCGCTGGGACGCTGCGAATGACGCGACGCCATGGACGGCATCAATTCTATTCTACCTCTTCTAGTAGCAGGTAAAGCAAGGTCGCTACTGCAAACAAGGGACGAATTTGTGCACGAAAATCTCTCGAGCAAGCAGCCTTCGAAGCGAAGAGGAAGCAGAAGACGGGAAAAAAAAAAACACAGAGGTCGTCCTTGCACATCAGGAGCGTTGTTTGTTGACCCTAAACCCTAATCCTAATCCAACCCGAATGCTAATTTGTTCAGGGTACTGGATGCTAGGGTTTAATTATCCTTTCTAGAAATAAAATTTCCTCAGGGCTATTGTTGTAGTCCCTCAGATTCAATTTGTTTTAAATTGGACCTTGGGCTTTTGGTTCCTGGACTCTTGTCTAAAGTTCCTAAACCTAAACCTTCTAGTTAGGTATTGAATTTTGAAATTTTAATAACCTACATGATTGATTGGAATTTCATCCATGTAAGTTATCAATCATAAAACCCTAAACATTTTTAGCACAAATAATAAATAAAATTTCAAAATTTCGACAAAATGAAAAATAATTTAATTTATGCCAAAATGGTAAAGATACTACTACAATAACTCCATTAACATATGTGTTTTGTTTGATTTTGTTTTGGATCATGCCTTAATTTTTGTTAGCTAGTTATTGAATTTCGACTTGAATAACCAACAAAGGTTTAAGGTCAAGGATCAATAACTTATCAACTAGTTATTGATTTTTAAAATTGGTATCTAACCTTCTAGTTAGGTATTGAATTTTCAAATTTTAATAAACTACATGATTGATTGGAATTTCGCCCATGTAGGTTATCAATCATAAAACCTTAAACAATTTTTTATAAAAACATTAAAACTTTTACAACCCGTTTCTTTCATGGATTATATAATCAACAATTTTCAAACTAAAGATTGAAAGTTGACCCTTATTTATGATTAATGATTATTACCAAAATAAAATGATAACCAAATGCCATTACTTTGATAATGAAATTGATAATCAATATGTCTAATTAAAAAAATGATAATTGAGGTGATTGATTATGAAAAATAATAATAACAAACCAATATTAACTTCATTGCACTTTTGGTACTATTATAAAGCTCTCAAGGGGTTGGTGTGCATGGTGATCATTCCATAATTTTTAATTAATTGAACAAAAGTTATTGAATTTAAAATGATTTTTTCTTAATGAAAATTAGTTTTAAATTAAAATAATGGTTTTTTTGGTAATATTGGTTCTTCTATTTGTCCTTTCACATCACATGAAGAAATCTAAGGGCAATTTCTTATTGGCCACCTTATTTGGCCCCCCTTTTTTGTAAAATATATTTTAAAACACAACATTTTATTTATTTGCCTTTTCATATCATCACCTTTAGGCTTTCACATACTTGGGCCAAAGGTATAAGGGCCCATTAGTGTACATGAAAGTTAGATTAGTTGTAGAACATTTAATATATTTTTTCAATTTTGTGATGTTGTCACATTGGTAATCAACCACAAGGAGATTTCAACATGTTTGGCTATAGACTAGAGATGAAATCACAATTTTATTAAAATCCTTTTATATCCTAACTATTTGCTTGAACAATATGTAGGAACATGGCAATTTTAATTTTTTTTTTTCAAAATTTAATGATTTAAAAAAATATTCAACAAAATATTATTTTGAAAAGGAATATTTATAGAATATTATTATTTTAAAAAGAAATATTTGAAATATTATTTTTTGAAATTTGTTTTTGCCAAATGGTGAAAATTTGCCACAAAACATTATTGGTTATGACATGTGGAATTTTCATAAATTCTGGTTTAATGTTGGAGAGAAGGTTTTATTTTCAATTTGATGATATGAAAAAAAATTGCGAAAATTTTCAACAAAATAACAAATTTAATTGAATTTACATTATTAAAAAAAAATTTCAAAAACTTTCCCAAATATTTTGTCACAAAGTGACAAAATTTGTCCCAAAAAACCCATTGCTTAAGGATGTTTTCATGAGTATTGGTGGTTCGTGGGGTTTGAATCATTGAATTATATGTTCATTTATAATTTAAAATAATTAAAAAAGAAATTTGTCATGGGGATTTTCTTTGTGAAGTTATTTAATCACTACTAATTGTTACTCTACAATAGACAAAATTGTATGTATTTCAAACACAAAGGACCTTAAACTTAATAAAGTCTTAGAAACAACAAGAATTAAAAAAAAATCCAATTGTGGGAAGAAAATGAACACACAGTTTTGAAGACTATCATAGTACATGAACGGTTTTGGCATAAATTATTATTATTTTGTTTTACCAAATTTTTGAAAAGATATTTATTACTTGTTCCAATTTTTTTTCAATTATTATAAAATATAAGAATATGCAAGTTTTTGATTGTTGGGTTTGAATTGTAGACCTTAAAGTTCAAGAATTTAGGACTGAAACATTTTAAACACATTAATCTATCCCATAAACACAACAAGAATGGGTTTATTATTTTTTATAACCATTACTCCCAAAAATTTCAGAATTAAAAAACCAAGTGCTGAAGTTAAGATTTAGAATATAATTTATTATTCATTAGTTTGTTGGGTTTAGGGTTTTAAACATTTTCTTGCCATGCCAAAAATTTGAAAAAAACTTTCAAGCATACCTTGCTTTTTTATTTTGGATATGTTGAATTGTAAAATATTAATTTTTACATCACCCAATGTAAATGTCCCCATTTTGTTTTTCATCCACACCTTGGGGTGCAAGTATATAGATAGGAGCCAAAAACCATGTCAAATAGTGGTGAAAACTGTAAATTTTATTACATATGTTTTTGTTTTGACATTTTAAAGTTATGTTAATCACCCCAAGTTGTGTTAAATGACTAATATGAATGTTGAGGAATTCAAATTAAAAATTTATTAAATTTAATTTTGGGTTTTGGTTTTAGTAAAGGACTTTTGAACTTGAACAATAGCTATATAAAATGTAGTCAATTTTGGCAAGGACTAGGTAAAGGATTTTTTTAATAAAATAATTTTTATGGGAAAGAAATTTAAATGATAATAACCTGTTACCCACATTCAAAATTCACTCACAATTAAAAAGTTATAGAATTTGAAATGTTTACAAATTCAAACTATGTATCAAAATCTCAATAGTCCATTATCACATGTAAATAAGGTGTAATGTGCATAACATATAAAACAAAGTTATAATTATGATGTAATAAAAAAAACCTAAAATAATTAGCATATTTTAGTATGATTCAAAATTATAATAATTTTCAAGACAAAACAAAAAATTTAAACACTTTGAAAAATTTATATTTATTCAACAATGATCACCACAAAACATGTGACTTATTGGAACAATTATATGTATTTTTAATAACAAGTTGCAAAAGATTTCATTCACAAAAAATTCATATGAAAAAAATGAAAAGGACTAAAAATTGACTCATAGTCCTTTTGTAAAGTAATCTCATTGGTTCCTATTTACGTACTTGCATCCCTTGTTGCCAAATTAGGCTAGGTGTTATGGTATTGAAAGCTTCACCTTTGGGTTAGTTATTTATGTAAAAAAAAAAGAACTTTGAACAAAGGATATGAGATATTAAAATGTGGTGGTATTGGGAATACATTGAGAACCAACTAGGCATTTGAGGGACCTATTAGGAACATGATAAATAACCATTGGGAACCTTGGTGAAAATGTGATGGAATCATATGAAACACATTATGAACATCCAATTCTAGAAAAATCCCAGTCCTAATATTTCCATCTCCCAAAAGTGGGAGTTGGATTTGGGAGTCCCAAGAATGCTTCCTTTTGATTCTCACACATTTCCACTTCATGTGTTTACACCAATGTTGTGTAGTTATTTGAAATTTCAAAAATCATTGGCTTCAATTTTTTAAATATTTTAAGAAAAAAAAATTGATTATGGTTTTTTAGAAAAAATAAGAATCAAATTTATTGGCTTCGATTATTTCAAAAACCTAAAGAACCCACAATTTCCATGAAAGAATCAGTGATTTTTTAGTTGATTATTTTTTGAAAAATATTTTTTTGAAAACCATGGTTATATACCAAAACCAAGTCTTTGAATTTTTTGAAAAACACAATTACAAATCCTAAGAACATCCCTAATAACTAATGAAGTTTTGTTCCTATTTATAATAATCGCCTAATATTGGTTTACATTTTCTTACTTTACTTCCAAGTTTTGATCCTTTGTTCGGTTTGTTTTCACTCGGAAACATTCAAAGTGTTTTGATTTTTGGAATGACACTTTGTTGCTCATTTTGAGAATCAATTGCATATCCAAGTTAGGGTCACAACATATATGATGTCATTACATGAAATGTTGTATTATACATCGTACAAAATATAAATATGGTTGTGCAAAAATTGCATGAGACAACAACCAATAACTTTAAGATTGTTTCAAAACACATTAGGTGACCACTAAAGTTGAGATCTCAATAACTTTTTATGTTACAACACATGTATTTAAACTAGGAATTTTGCTTTGCATGACAATGGTATGTTGTGAGCAACATGAATTGATGGCATGACCTTGACCTTTATATTTGTTTTGAAAACAACTTTAAATGTGAACTAGGCCTTCATAAGAATCTTCAACTTTCAAGGGCAAAGACAAACATCTTTGCAAGCTCTAGCCCAATTTCATCCATCCTTTCTACTCTTTTTGTTTAATCAATTGTTTTTTGGAAAAAGATTGTGCATGCTTGATTGAAACCTATTTTATTCAATGACAAACTAATTTGATATCATGGTAGTGGCCTATTAATGACATTTTGACATGTCATGCCCATAGTAAATAACAAAACCTAGCTATGTTAACATAAGTGTAACACATAACACATGTCGTTAAAATAATCGTAAGGGTGATCAAGTTGGCACTTGTGTTGTTTACATACATGATGACATTGTCACATAAGTCAACATGAAAAAACAAATACTTCAATTGTACAACCATGACAACTCTTGAAGTCTCATGACTTTCAATGAGATGTCATCGACTTGAAAACATAATTCAATCAAATTGCTAAAGGACTAGCCTCTTAAAGCATATGTTTTTAATGAAGAATCAAGGACAATATTTTTTGATGATGTATAATGTTAAATCTTTAAGAAATGCTTCTTGAGTAAGGTTGTATTTTTTGTGATCAATTCTATTACAAAAGAAATCAACAATGGAGGTTGCTTTTGGTTTTTGTTTTATTCTTGGAAGTTTGTTGAATATCAAGTGTTAGATTTGTTGCATTTCTTTGTGTTTTGAAAACATTGAACAACTAAAATGTGTGGGAGTGACATGCTCATTAATGGTAGTTGTTTTATGGGTCTTGTTATACATAACAAGACCGTTTTGATGGCAAGTGCATTTTTTTCCAAACTCTTCTTATTGGACAAAATGGAACACAATGCATTGCATTTGTTGAGATTTAGAGGAGTTGATAGTAGAATCATTCAGTTTTTAAAATTTCACATCCTTGACCTATTAAAAGGAAGATAAAACTTTTTGATTTATCTACAATTTGAGTTCAATTGTTGCCAGTGTTATGGTTGCACTTAAACTTTCAACATTCCTAATCCATGTTTCTTTCTCCAACTAATTCACTATTTAATTTAGATCCACCCCCACCATCACCATTCGCAACCTCGCCTTCAAAAACATTGACATCAAGTTAAGGGTAAATTAGGGAAACCCAAGAGTGAGAACAACAAGACTTTTGTTTTACTCAAATGCAAGAGTGAAAAAAAAACAATGATAACAAGATGAGTAATAACCATCATATTATAAGAGGATGATTGTTAAGAGTTTGGGTTCAGGCTTCTTGTTTTACCAATTCTCGAGGTCCACTTTGTACATGGTCACAATGTTTGCTATTATTAAATGCTTGTGTCTTAAGGTGCAGCAAAGTTTCTTCACCACAAATAAGCTATATGATGTTTGGGTTCTGCAAGTTGCTATTTTCCCCATTTCCCAAAGTCTGGTAGTGGCAAAATTGGTTGTGTTAACAGGCTCTTATATGATCCAGGTAATGAGCATTGGAACTTCAGTTTCAAGGATTGGGTTTTATGGAAGCAATCAGGAGAAACTTTGGTAGCTAACCCACATAGAAAGTTTAAGGTTTGGCTTCTCAGCTTGTTGTGATTCTTGAGAGGGTTCACCTAATTATCTAGACCTAGTTTTCACTGAATTCACAATGGAAATTTTAACACCAATCTCTGTTTTTTGGGCATGTTTTGTGGTATATTCTGCAGGTTGTTCTGATGTATGTATCTTCATTGTCCAAAATGTTTTAGTTGGGTTTTGAATATTTACACCAATGCTGATCCTTGGAGTTGGCTATGCAGCATTTGGAACTTACAGGAGGCAATGATAGAAGCTGACTTTTGCAATTGCCAAGACATCATGCAACTGGAGTCTGCCTCCAGTGGGCATCAGTACAACCATGTGCTTTATGCTGTGCACATTAGTAGTCTGATACAGGCAGTTCCTTCTTTGCCATAGCTTAGTGATAGTTTTTGTTTTTTTTTTTTTGGGGTGGTGAATTTTCTCTATTTTGTGATTATTTTTATAGAAAAAATTGGGAAAACATGTGTTTTTTTCAGTGTAATTGTGTTATTTCAGCCAAAAACTGCCACTATTGCAAAATCATAAAATTGAAAAATAAAAACACTGATCACAATATAAATTCCGTATCTCACTATTTGTGAATTGGTTGGATTGTGTGAATGGCAGGTGGACTACCTGATCCATTGTCACTATGCAGCAGAAGTGGATAGTTTGTGGCTGGTGGCTGGGACTCACAAAGGTACAGTCAGCTATTTTCCATACAGAACACACAGTGAGGGAAGGGGAAGTGCAAGTGTGGGCATGATTGCAAGCGCAGTTCTAGGGTTGGAGGTCACATGTGTGTGGTGAGATCAGTGTGGTGAGTTGGATGGTTTGTTTTGTTGGACAAGAGGAGAAGATGGGTGCCTATGCAGCTGGACTGAAAATCCCACTAATCTTGACATAAAGCTCAGCTTGGGTATCACGTGGACTAGTTCAACAAAGACCAAGTCGTTGCAAGCAAAGACACACACGTTACTGATCCAAATCAGAAAAGGTGATTAGAATCTGAGTTCTCATTAGAATCAGCAAAATGAAAAGACACTAAGTTTATGGTCAGATGTTCCTAGCTGTTGGGTTTGTTGGGTCATGTGTCAGTGATGTGAGAAACTTGAGCAATCCATGTATGTAGAAGTCTGCAAAAGAATTGACCAGATGTCAAGAAGGAAAACTGAGTGTTAAAGCTAGTCAAATCTGAGTTGAGATGGTGCACCTGAATTTGCTACAGAGAGTTCAATAGAGGGCCATGAATTGAACTGTATAACAAAAAGATCCTTGTGAAAAAACTTCCCCGAAGTGCCCATTGCCTAACTTCCTTGATTACTATTGCCCAACTTCCTTGACTAGCATTGACTAGCATTGCCCTATTTCCTTTCTGTGGATTGGCCTCTTTCTTTGAATTTATCTTGTCCTGCACTACCTTGGGTTCATTCATTGTTCAACTCTTTGAACTATCTCGCCTAGTTTCATTTTCATCCATATTATCATAACTTTTGTCTATAAAATTTCAAGATGAGAATTACAAATCAATGCTTTGTGACTTTCTGCTTGTCTTCGTGATCAAGACAAGACCAAAATGGAAGAAACAAAGTGCCTCATCCCCTAATTGGCTCTGTCCCTTATGGCAAGTTCAAACCAGCAACATTTAAAATAGGAAATGTTCTATGAACTTCCCAAAAAATGAATTGTGTGTAAAAATTACCTCACAGTTCAGAGTAACACTTGGTGAGCATTCCTCAAAACATGGAATCAAATGAAAACTATGATGTGTTGTGGTTTCTCCCTCACAGGCAGAGCCAACAAACCTGAGGAGATCTGAAAGAAATGTACAAAGAAAGAGTGAATAATGTATGCACCTGAAGTGCCCTTCACTTGTTCACCTTGATTCAATATCACAGTGATCCCCTCTTGGCTTAAACATCAGTGATGTCAACTACATCTATGAATCTCTCCTCTTATGAGGCTCAATCTGTAGCAGACAGCCTCCAGCAAACTGGATCTGTTGTTGTCACAAGAGGTTCAGAGATCTGACCAACAAACTTTGAATGTGTAAATTGGGATGCTGGGTGCACATACCTGCAAGTGCTTGTCATTGGAAACCATGGTATGGCTCAAAATAGTGCAGGAATCATGGCACAAGGATCATACAAGGAGATACTTTCTCATTTCTGGTCAAACTTTGAGCATTATCCAGCACTGAATGTTTCAGCTCTCGTTGGTTTTCTGAAGCTAGGTGTAACTGTTGATCCTTGTGCCAGTGCACACTTTGTGTGCATGAAATCCACCTCCAATATGATTTGGACTGTCATTACCATTCAGCAGCTGCACATGATAGCAGCATAAACATTCTGCTTAAGGAGTAAGCAGGGTAATGTGCATAACTCCTCCAACCCTCTTGAGCAGATTAGTTCAGTGTGCTAAATCTTTTTGCCCCATATCTCTACCAGCAATAAGGGAATGCAATTGGATAAGGCAGTGAAGTTGTTCCCACATTGTTATGCTCAGTGTTGCATACCTCCTTGGTTTGGTGGAACCTGGCCTTCACACCAGCAATGAACTCCTGTGTATTTGCTTTGTGCAATCCACCACATTTTGTAATTTTCTGTTGTTTGGATACAAACCAACAGGCAAGATTTTAATTTTCCAACATGGAATCTTTGCCTTTGAGATCATTCTGGTAAGAAGCAGCAAATATGGGGTGAAGCAATATAATTTGGATTACCTACCACACCCAAAGGCCTTCTGCCTTGAGTTTGCACAGATAGGCTCCACTTGATGCCTTGACATGTATGTGTGTTCCTAAAGTTGGGAAGTCTAGGAGCCCATGTTACATACCATAACTACCTTCCAGCATGTAATGCTAATTTAGTTGCAGTTTTTGACTTGTTCAAAAGTGAGCAAACAGCTGTTTTTGCTTAGTGTATTCATATGAAGATCACAGGAGAAAGCTCTTGTTTGCAGACCTGATGCTGTTGCATACTGGAAGCCTGGTCTGTTTCCCCTTGGTGCACATATGCCAAGTTTGTCCTTGTGTCTGTCAAAAAGGTTCAAGGATAAGAGCACTATTTCCAGCACTTCAGCAAAAAAGCTTCCAACTCACTCAACTTCACACCCTGTTTTCTGGTATATTGAATCTCAAGAAGCCTCAAAAAGCCACAAATGTCTTGCAATGACTCTCCAACTGCACAACACATTACTTGTCTTGCTGCAATTATCTCCTCAATTGAGCAAACTGAAGTAATGGACACATTCACATGCACAGGAGGATAGTTGAGCTCACATTGAGGAACACTATTGTTGCAATTGAAGAGGTTAGTGATGTCGCGAATCGCATGTTGATCATTGTAGGGAACCTCCATACGAGCCTGCAGGCAAGTTTCAAATTTAGGAGATCATAATCTATTAGTACATGTGGAGAACCATTCGGAGTTGCTGACCTGCAGTTAGAGTCAAGATTTGGAAGTACTTTGTTGGGATTCACCTGATGTGGTGAGTTGAGCAGTGGAGGGGAGTGGGTCTGATAAGTTAAAGTGGCCTCCAAGCACTTCACACGGGCTTCCAGCAGAATCAGCCTCTCCTGTCATGAAGCAACCCAGAAATCAAGCAGCTCACCTCTTCTGATATACATGACATCACACTGACAGTGTTTGAATGAATCCTGTGTGCAGAAGATTCTTTGGGTTCTAGTGGAACATTCTGGTCTCTTCAACACAATTGCTGCATACTGGCTTGCAAACATTCACCTGGGTGGTAGCCTACTTCTGAGGCATTCACACAGTTGTTAGCAGTCTACAAAGCACACAACTAAAAGTAATCCTGTGAGGCAATTGATCTTTTCTCCTTGCCTGTGAGACTCCTAGCTTCAAAAACTCCACTGAAAAGTGAAAAGCTTGGAATCAGGATGCAAATGTCAGGAGTTCCTTTGCAAACAATTGGAAATAATGTAGAAAAGATTTTTAAACTTCTAACTATAATACCTCACCTTGGTAACGAGAAAAGATCAGGACAACTTAAAATCTTTCATGAATGAACAAGGTATGCACAACAACCTGTATTGTGTCTTTTGTCTGGGTCACACCTGCATTCACATGGTTGAATCGTAGCTCCATCTTACTGTCCAATGAGTTGAAACAGGCTCCAATTTTCTGGTCCAAAGAATTGAAACAGGTTTCCACTTTTTCTGCAAGGTCCATCTGCACCAACAAATTGAGAGTTTGTACTCTGTGACCAAACAAGTTGAGTGATTTCCACTGGGTTCTACAGTACAAATGACTATCTTGGCAATGTACACAACTAACCAGTCTGACTTGACTAAAATGATCCACAAGAAGAGTGTCTGTTAATGCCTTATGAGTCCAATAGGTGTGTTTACTGAGAGCAGACTGAAACTCACTATCTTCTGCCACATCTCCTCAGGGCAATGCTTCATATTCTTGTAATTTGGGCACAAGTCCATTATGCCGGACCTTCTCCCACTCCTAGCAAGCAGAGGAGATGCAATGACACTTTTTGCACACCCTGGTTTCTTCTGACATACCTACTTCCCAACCAACATGTTGTACACCTTTGTTCATAAGAATACTTGCCAGCCACATCCGTGTTTCAGCCTGTTTACTTAAAAAATATTCACCTAAATCTTGTCTTGTTGCCCAGAAAATTTGAGCACAAAGCTGTAGGTTCATAGTGTTAAATCTGAGTGTTCTCAGGAGACCCTTAGGTCTCCAAGTCAGAGATACAAACAGCTGATCCAACAATCAATGATGGTGAAATAATCACTTGTGGTGACTGTAAGGAGAAACCTTTCTGCCACTGACTTGAAGAACACAGAGAATAGGAAGCATAGTTGGATAGCTGATAACTCATATTGATTTGCAAAGAGAGAGACACTATGCTTGAATGCTCATTGTGGTTCTTCAAAACCTACCCAAAACTGACTATTGTTGTTGGTGTGCAAAGGACATTTCCACAAGAAGATCTCATTTTCATCTAGGTGCAACTTGAGGACATAATCACCACCAACCTCTTGTAATCCAACACAAGCCTGATGTGTTGGGGAATGCTGTGTATTTGGGCTCACAGATCTGCTGCCAGATCTCTCTGCCATACATGCCTCCCTCTTAGTAAACAAAGTGTGATCAGAAGAAACCTGCATCATGGTCTCACAAGCAGTTCATTGGTTGAGTATCACACATGATACAGAACACTGCATCCAGTTGTGCAAAAGAAAAGAAAATCCTGGATGTGTTTCACTCCAAGAGATGGTGTCAACATCAACTTTGACTGGCAGGTCTGCACAAAGTGCCAGTGATTGGCTAAAATACACTTGGTAAATATGCCTCAGCAGAAAGATGGTTTCCTACCTGAGTTGCTTTCTCTGGAGAAGTGCCATCTGCAGAGACTCCGATGTTATTACAACACCCCTTCTCAGGTGATGGTGACCTGGATCTGCAACTTTTCTTCTATAGAGCATAGAAACATAGGTAATTGTCAATGACATCTTGCTTGAAAGAAGGGATGGCTACTAATTTTTCCTGCCAATCCCTGAACAATGAAAGAGATATTGATCAGTACTGCCCAATCTTCACTTAAGTTGTAAATGCTGGATTAACATAGACATACATTCAATGGTTCTGTGGGCTTCATGTCAGTTCTGGTAGGAGAGGCATTCGTAATTGCTCTGCTGCCATCACCAGACCTCCCCTCAAGTGATGCCCTTGGAGACAATGTTGGAGATTTGCAGTCCTGTTTTTACAGAGATTAACGCCAAAAGAAGACATCAGCTCCACAAAGTAGACCCAGATGACCCCAAAAGGAATATGTGACATGAGTAGAATATGACACATTAGGAAGTTGAATTTCATTGATTGGCATCAAGGTGGAGCATCAGCTCTCTGTAATTGGAGCAAGCAAATTGGCTACACTATGCAGAATGCAGCTAGAGTCAAAAACCCACAGCAAATAATCCAGCAAGACCATTGCTTTCTCTTGCAGGCACTCCAAATGTTGCTTGGCAAGTGTAACAGCTCTCCTTGCACAATGTTGTAGAGGGCAAATGTGGCTGTAGTCGCACATTCACAAAACTGATGTGTCAGGTGGTATTTACTGGAGGAGGATTTATTTTTGGTACCATTTATTTTGTTGTTAGAACCCAGTTCAGTCCAAGTAAGGTTTCAGCTTTTTTGTGTTTGCAGATTATCCCTAAGTAGTGTCTTTGGAATCTGATGTTTTCGTGTTCCAAACAAAACTCATTTGCAACATAGGAATCCAAGCCCTGACACACACAATGAAAGCAAACAAAAATGGTGTCAACTACGCCTCCCATTCATTTGTGTGTATCTTTTATTTGTACATGACTTTGTTAGTTGCAATAGTGTTGGGTGCTGATCTAACAGCACATGACATATGCCATTTATGTATAAGCAGACAGTCATCTAAGTGCTAGTCTCATAACCATGTTTTGCAATTCTTGACCATTGCAGTCTTGTGAAAGTTAGAGAAAGATTGCACTTGGGTAAAGACCTCAAGCAACAACATAAAATTGCTTACCTCACATCTGTGACCAAACTTGGAACCTAAGTGGTGGCTGTAAATTGCCCCTGTTTGAAGACATCTTGCAGATGGTTTACGCTGAAATTGATCTCTTTTCCGCTGTGCAAACAACATTGCAACAATGGGTCTTGATGAATTGCTTGACCAACAGACTTGTAAATAATATTGTGGTTCTATGTTTCTTGGATGCATCATGCAAAGTGTAAGAGTAGGAGTCAGGACCTTGTCTGTTTGGCGAATTAGTCTCAACAACTCATTGTGTTTCCTCTTGCACATCTGCTCACATTTATGAAGCAAGTGAACATCCAAACTCATGCAATAAATTAATGTGGTGTGAACTTACTATTGGCACTCTCTCTCTCTGTTTGTCATGTTGGGCCAGGAAATTCATTTGCAGAAAACTCAAATGCAAGAATGTTGCAGTATCTCTCATTTGAGGAGAATTGCACTGCTACTACCCCTTGGCATCATAAAGAGGCCTCAAATGCCAAAACATGTTTTTTTGAAAATACTCCTGATGTTCACAGTTGATGGTGGAATTGAACAACTACAAACTGTGTTTGAGGGGCTGCAATGGCAAGAATCGTGACTCCCTTTTTGTAAGACTTGCTGTTAATCAATAGTATGTCTAGCTATGGCATGGCATGTTGAGAGGGGGAGAAATTCTCACAGCATTGTTTGTTTTTGTGACAGTTTGTAGTAACACTAACCTGAATGACATCATGGACGAAGAGGAACTTCTTTTCAGCAAATCCTCTTGCAAAAATCTGTATGCAGAAAGTTCCAAAACCATGGTTACCGCATTGTCTTATCCCCCAGTGCTTGTGACCAACAACACTCTCATTCTTCTTCTTGGCCTGAGTCTATGGAACAACCAAATTGCAAAACTGGAACCTTTAACAGTCAGATGGTCATGGATTGCTCTGAAGGAATCCACCACAGCAACTGCGTAAATCCTTGGCTCTGATTGCATTACTTTTAGGAATAGTTTTTAGTTTTTATTATCACCTTGAGTGACGATTATAACACTTCAAGGGAAGTTAGTTCCATTTTTTTCCATATGATGCGCAAATCTATATAGGGTGCAACTTAATGAAAAAATAAATTTTACTTAAATATAAATAGGATGCTTAGAATTGAATTATGACAATATATTTAAATATTCTTAATTTTCATAAAAACATTTTACTACATTTTAATTTCAAATTCCAATTCTATCTTCCTTTAATTTAACGTTAGAATGGTTTTGAAATTGATTGCCCTTTTGGTGGAAGGTTGTGATTAAGCATTCCGAATCTTGTCAGATCTTTTTTAAATATTATTGCTATTATTAAATCTTTATTTTCCTAGTATATTATTAGTCACACTAGTCATGATTTTCTTTTTGGAAGGATCTTGTTCCCACTAGCTCACGGATTCTTTTATAGCATACCAAAAAATACCTAAAGTGTTTCATAAAATATGCAAAGAGTAGCTTCCCCAAGATTACACTTCAATGAATTGAGAAAAGAGAAAGACATGCAAATGAGCAATGGCTAACCTGTGCAACAGTCAAAGGACATCTGTAATCAAATTCTTTTCGGAGGAGCTTCATCACACACTCCACAAATCGCTGATTTTCAAATGAAACTCTTAATCTCGGATATTTTCAGTACAACTTAGACATGTTATGATATTAGTAAATGAGGTTAACAGCCAAGACTTCCATCACATCTAGAAGGAGCACAAAAACAACAGCAAGACAAAATAATATCATCATAACAACCTTCTTAGCCTGTGTAATTCGATGCACCTACCAAGACAGAAAATCTCAAGAAAAATGTTTTCAGATACCTTTCATTTTGTAACATTCCTAAAAGTTAAAATGTTCACCAATGTTGGGGAAGGAATCCTTGGGTCTTCTTGGATTTTTTGGGCCCAGACTCGGGCTATTAGCCTCTGCCAGCCCATTAAATCAAAGAATACCCTCAGAGGGGTTCCTTCCCCTATACAAAACACACAAGCATTTGGCTTGCTCTTTGGATCTAAGTGCTTGTTACCAGACCGCCACTGAAACGTATGGAGATTTGTTTGTTCCCTCATGTGTAGAAGAAGATCACGATGGAGAAGAAGAAAAGGTTCGTCACATACATACCAGATCGCTTTTGGCGTACAGTTCGTAGCCGTTCACAAAGATGTATCGGGCAACATGGCGCGAGTATCCAAGCAATGCATAGTGAAGCAATGGCAGAATGACAGCCGGAAGTCCATTCTTAGCACTGTTTTTATACACCCCCCACACAAGCAGCAAACAAGCAAGCAATCTCAAATGATCTCCACAACTACTTCCCTTTTCCTATTGCAATTGAAGAGCAGCACTTGGTGAACTACTACATGATACATGCATGAACGCAGATAAATGAATGTATGTAAGGGGGGGGGGGGGGGGGGGGGGTGTCTCGGGGAGAAAAAAAAGAGGGGGGGGAGGGCACAAGAGCACCACCCATTTTTTTGCAATTTTTCCCCCACAAAAAGGCCCACAACCTTCCACTCCACGTATTCCCC
>Ga0116227_10006343_pt1 | contig 24043 bp, 17 predicted proteins | sample S1TSphgellanicum_FD_89693 | JGI IMG/M metagenome (GOLD analysis project Ga0116227, IMG submission 89693) | Host-associated microbial communities from peat moss isolated from Minnesota, USA - S1T2_Fb - Sphagnum magellanicum MG | ecosystem: Host-associated > Plants > Peat moss > Unclassified...
AATAATAATAATAAAAATAATCATATATTAAAACACGTGGCAGCACATGATTTGCCTTGAATTGTGACCAAAATAGTCGCATATTAGTCGCATGTGACAATACGTATACAATGGAGTCAAAGGTTGAAATGTATTTGTTGACTTTATACTCTTTGTCATTTGCGACTAGTTTTCACATGCGACTTGTCTTAGGCGACTAAAAGGATTTTAGTTGCAAAATGTTTCTTGCGACTAAAATTTAGTTGCAAAGAGCAGTCGAAAATACATGTTTTTCTTCTAGTGGGTGATGCACTCGATCAAACTGCACATGTTTTTTAGGTCCTGCCTTCAAGCTCTTCCTTGCAAACTTCTCATTAGTTAGATGTTAGATCCCTCTTTGCACAACATGTGATCTCATTGAAGGTCAATTCTAATGCACACACTCTCTTTTCGTAGGTGAATACTAAAAGTTACTTGCAGCATCCAATCTGATCATAGTTTAACTTTGATTCACATGTTCTCTTTTGGCAAGTGAATGAAAGTTACCTTTATGAACACATTGGGGAAGCTCCAATGCACACATTTCTTCTTGTCCACAAGTGCATTTTTTCTTGAACGTGTGCATCCACTATTCACCCTTGCTAAACATGGGTCTCCATGAAAGTTGAAATAATTGCCGTATTGGGTAAGCTTTAGTGCACATGTTCATTCCTGCCAAGAGCATCTCAATGATTGTAACATCAAAGGAGAAAGCTTTGATACACACAAACATTCTTGATAAACATCTCTCAAACACATTATAATGATCACGCGAGGGAAAGAAACGTGTTTTGAATATGAGTTGTTTGAACCATTGGATCAAAATGAACAGTGTAGATGGCCATTTAAGGTTTTTTATGACGGATGAAAAGAGAATGGACATTAATCACAAAGCATCCACATTCTTGAGATGAAAACAATTTGATTATTTGTTGGATGCTTCAAACAACACCTCTGTGCATTTGATTCAATGTTGTGTCTAACATAGATGGAATTTTCACATGGGAGTTTTTGCAAATTCCCTTTAACTATATTGGCATCGCCATGAATGCCTTAAAGGACTTGTGTAATGCAAATACTTGATTTGATTTATTTTCAAAATTGCACATAATTTTTAGAGGCATTTGAAAATATGTCAAGTCATGTTCAAATAAATTGGTGATTTGATGGTGAATTTTTAATACTTTAAGCTACAACTTTACTTCATACACCATTACATTGGATCACATTTGCATGCCACAAAGGACTTTTGACATTCAAATAGGCTTTAAATTTTGAAAAAAATCAAGTTATATATTTTTAATATTTTAAGTTCTTTTTAAATGTTTATCATAGTTTCTTTCACTAGAAAAGAAATGAATGCAAAAAAGTTGTATTTTGCAAATTAAGGATCGCTTTGTGAAATGAAATTATTTGACGATACACCTACCCAACTTTAATAGTCCTTTACTCTAAAAAAAACCTTAAATTGAGCCCATTAGTAATTCAATTTACATTCCTCAACATCCAAATTGACACACCCCAAGCTCCTTAATGGACTCAAAGGTGAGTCCAAATTGAAGATAACGGAAAACAAAGAGTCGGGGCACACTCCTTGGCTCGCATCACTTTGAGGGGTAGAGGGGTGTGTTGGAGCTTTGGGATGGGACTAGGAAGAGTGACAAGCATCAACTACTCACACGGACTTGCACAAAACCAACACAAGGTGGTTAGTGCATAATTAAAGCACTTTTGGTGCTAGGACGAGCCACGGGCAACTTGGACTCACAAGACTGACCACGATTCGGACTTGGGGGAAGCAACCACCTTCCCCCTTATAGTATATTTTGTGCCTCTCCATGAGGCCTACATCCAAATGGCTTTTTGTCCCGGGACTCCCAAGTGGGAGTCTCGAAATTGTCAAAGTTGGGACTCCCGCAACTTTGGGGCCTCATAACTTTTTATGCAGACCTCCGATTGAAATGAGGTCTAAAACAAAGTTGTAGCTCTTGTCAAGATCTTTCCAATGGTATGTCGGATGCCACCTGAATGCAAGGAAATCGGGTCGATTCCTAACTTTTAGTGGTTGAAAATCAAATTGCCAATTTGACTCCTGGCCTTTCTTTTGGCCATAACTTGTGTTTCAGATGTCCAAATGGGTGATGCAAGCCCATTTTAGATATTTATGTTTTAATAAATTTCCAATGGTATGAAGAGATCTTTGAGCCATTGGGTTTTGACCCTTGTAATCACTCTCTGAACATTCGGGAGTCCATCGAGACTCCAACTCCCATCATGGGAGTTCACTTGGGAGTGTGAGGGTTCTTTCTCTCACACTCTTTTGCACTCCCAAGGGGCATGAGAATGCAACTCCCGGGCTTAGTCTTGGCCCGTACCTTTGCAAGCCCTTTGCCTTGGTTGCAAGCCCAAAGCTAGGGTTGCGACACAAACTAGTCATAAAATACAAGTTTCCATGATTAACATGACATGAAATGCTACCACGTAGACATATGTAAAAAAAATTATAATTTTGACATAGACCTAACACCCTTCTTGGCTCTAGTTACGTGTTTTGACCCTGCACACAAGGGGGTGGTTTGCTTGAACTTCAACATTGGGTCCTCAACGATGCACACACAAGAAAGTAAAAAGTTAAACTCTATGGTGGTAACATAACATTAATAACAATTGTCACCCAATGATTGCAAACAAGCCTAGTGATGGCGCTCTTTCATTTGTAAATTTTTTTCCTTTCCCTTCACTTTTGTTGGTTCATTCTTAAGTTGGTTTCCTTTTGCGAGTAAAAGGATAGGTAATTCAAGCTTGAGCTTTCAATTTGCTTGCAACTTCCATTGTTCCTTCATATTCTTCATTCCATCAAGTTTAGGCTGTGAGGATCAATTAAGGGAACTACTGAAGTTCTCCAACATTTACTTTGTGCCTTAAAGTTCTATTGTTTACTCATGACAAGATTTGAAATGTGAGAGTGCAACTAATAGTTCATGGTTTTGGAGTTCAGTGGTGTCTATTCTCTGACCTAAAGCCTTTACTTTTAAAAGTTTTTCTTCTATTCACTTCGTGACCTTGTGCTTTTAAAAACCTATCTAGTTTTGTATCATTTTTCCATAATTGTGGCATTAGAGGATTTGTTTAGTACACCCCTCTCATGTTTTTACCCTTATAAATTTTGTTAGAGTGAATATTTGTGACTTGTGGTTTTGAATTTCTCTAGCCTATTATCTGAAGCTTTTTGTTTTTCCTTAAATTGTTTAGTGATGGCTTAAAGTTTGGGCAAACTTAAAGAAATTAGTCAGTGTTTGGCACCTATGAATCCCAATGTGGTTGCTCAAGTAGTAAGCAAATGACAAAGAGAGAAGTTGGGTAGGGTTAGTCAAACATTAGGGAGAGCATCATGAACTTTAGATGACTTCTAAAAGAATCTAAAGTTGAGTAGTATTGGGATGGATCCACACAAGGATCTAGATTCTAACATTATTGTGCATGCAAAATTAGAAGAAGTTTTTGGGAAGAGGGAGCAAAATGGATGGAAGCCAAAGCCTAATGAACATTTGAATGCTACTAATTGTGAAGCTATCTTGAAGCTTTATGAAGCAATTTAGTCTCATCCCCTTAATAATGGGTAGTATTCTGCAGTTTTTTTCAAAGGTTGGTGGGCCCAGTGCAAGGCGGAGAAAGTGAATTGGACCCAATATGCATATGATTGCATGCAACTACAAATGAAAAAGGCCATTTGGGCTACTTCTAGGTCTAAAAGCAATCATCATAGCTTGCAAGGCTCAAATTCCACCAATTTGCTTATAAATTCAAGTTACAATATTGAGCCTAACAATGTAGAGGATGATGATTCAATGCTTTTGATTAGGGACAAGACCATTACCATTGTTTTCTTCCCTCACCAAGTTTCTACAATGAAAAAGTTGTTGTTGAACACCCAAGTTGAAGATCAGGGTCTAGGTTCCAAAATGGCGGTCTTAGGAAAAGAGACATCAAAACTTGAACACAAGGCCCAATTTTTGGTTCACAACTTACAATATAGGGTGATGGCATTTGAAAAGTAGAAATAGAAAATGGTGCTTCTATAGTTGAAATTATAGACCCTGAAGGAGGTAGTTAAGGTCAAAGAAAGTGTAGTATGTTTGGCATTAGATTCAGGTTTATGTCAAAGCATTATTGATGATGCGAAACATTATCTTGCTATGTTAATTGAGGAGTTGTGAGGGGTTGAGAAGCATGTAGACAATTAACAGTTTGTTATGGATTTGTTGGCTGAAAGAGTGGATGAAGGAGAGAAGGAGCTTGCAAATGTTTTAGGAAGATTCCAACATTCAAAGTTACAACTTTGAACCTTGGATAAAAAATTGGGCAATAACAAAGTATGGATTGATGGATTAGTTCATCAAATCCAACTCATGACCCATGGAAGTGGTGTGTTTACTTTTCCCTTTCCCATTGAAACCTTCTTGAACTTCTTGAAGGAGATTCACAACTTATGTTTGTCACAAACTGTCCAATCAGTGGGTTCTATGCATGTAAAAATATTGTTGTTGCATCATGTGGATGCACTTACCACCTATTTTGTATGGTTATACATTTGGAGAGCAAAGCCACTATTTGTGCTGGTGCCATTTGTGGGAAGCTTTTGTCCATAGATTGGCTTTCAACTACAGGATTCCATTGGCTTTGCATGGTGTTGAAATAGCCCAAGCTGGAGACGTTTGGTCCACATCTTACAAAGTATGCCAAACATGACATGTAATCTGAAAACACACAATTTTTAAGTTCCTTTAGATCTCATCTCTTTTTTAGTTATAAGTCTACAACATAAATGCATAATTTGTAAATACTTGTTAGAGTTCAACAAAGATTTGTCATTCTAGAAATTTAATTGTATAAGTAGAAGAAAACATTAAGGTGCACTTTGACTTTGTACTTTGCCCTAATAAGAAATTAAAAGTGTCTAGTAGATATTGCAAATATGTTTGGAAGTTTCCATGATGTCTCAAGTGGCATTGTGCCTTTTGAGAGTAGAATCTAGAAATAAAACAACACATTTAGCTTTTGGTTTTAAGGGACTATCAGTAAAAGTGTCACAACCCTAGCCTTGGGCTCGTAACCAAGGCAAGGGCTTGCGAAGGTGAGGGCCAAGAATGAGCCCAAAGTCACATTTCATGCTCTCGGGAGTGCAAGAGAGTGTGAGGGAATGAACCCCCACACTCTCAAATGAGCTCCCATTTTGGGAGTTGGAGTCCCAATGGACTTCCGAATCTTCAGAAGGTGATTGTAGGGATCAAAACTCATTGGATTTAGAAGTTCCTTATATCATTGGAAAGCTCTTAGAACGTAGATGTCTAAAATGGGCTCGCATCACCCATTTAAATATTTAAAACATAAGTTATGGCCAAAATAAAAGCCAGGAGTAAAAAATTGTCAATTTGACTCCTGACCATTAAAAGTCAAAAATCGCCCCAATTTCCTTGCGTGAAGGTGGTGTGCCACATACCATTGGAAAGCTCTCGACAAGAGCTACAACGTTTCTTTAAACCTCACCTCAATTGGAGGTCTGTACATGAAGTTATGGGCCTCCGTAATTTCGGGAATTTCGGGACTCCCACTTGGGAGTCTTGGGACAAAATGCCATTTGGGTGCTAGCCTTGTGGGCAGGCACAAAGTATATTATAAGGGGGAAGGTGGTGGTTTCCCCCAAGTCCGGGTCGTGATGAGTTTTGTGAGTTCGAGTTTGCCCATGGTTCGTCCATGCACCAAAAATGCTCAAATTACACACTAACCAACTTGTTGTTTGGTTTGTGTAGGTTCGTGTGAATAATTGAGGCTTGTCACACCTCCTAGTCCCCATCCCGGAGCTCTAGCACGCCCCTCTACCCCCAAAGTGCTACGAGCCAGGGAACGTGGCCCGACTTCTTCCTTTTTCGCTGTTTTCACCTTAGACTTACATTTGAATCTATCAAGGAGCTTGGGAACGCATCACATGTGTACTTTTAGAATTGGTTTATGTGATTTTGAAGTATAGGAACCAACATTTGAACAAGGACAAGTGTTTGCCAAGTGGGACAACAAGTTTGTAAGTATAACAAGTACCTGCCCAATACTTTTGGTGTTTTTCAACTATGACAAATGGTCACCAAGTAGGACACATATCCTGCCTATTATTTCTAATGCCTTCCAAGTGGGAAGGTAGACTTGTAAGTATGCTAAGTAATCATTATGGTAGTCTTAATGTTTTTGAAGCTGTGAGACAATAGGTCCACAAATATGACAAGTAACATTGCCCAATAGTATGGGGTCTTTTAAGTGGTGCAATAAGTTTATAAGTAAGACAAATATCATGCATAGTAATTCTAGTGTTTTCCAAGTGGGTTAGTTCCAAGTTGTAAGTAGGACAAGTACCCTAACAAGTAATCCTACTACCATCCAAGTTAGATAGTTGGTTTGTAGGTAGGACTAACATCATGCACAATACTTCCAATGTCTTCCAAGTGGTTTAACTCAAGTTTGTATGTAAGACAAGTACCCTAGAAAGTAATTCTACTACCTTTCAAGTTGGACAATGTAGGTCAGTAAGTAGGACAAATAACTTGCCCAATAATTGTAAGGTATTTCAAATAGTGCTTGTGTTTATGTAATAATCCTACTGGTGTGAATTCTATGTATAGGGTGTTGGAAATTGACTCTCAAGAACACTTATATTTGAACTTATTTTTGTGTGTAGAACAAGATTTCAATGTTGGAACAGATAACTCAGAATTGTCGCCTAGCTCATTAGGTGTAGCAAATTTGGGCCAACAAATTATCAATGAACAACTGATTGCTTCCAATCACTAGCCCATGGAATCTCCATAGAATCAAATGGTGACAAAGCTGTCAATGTTGTATATGAGGATTTAAACCTTTTGGATTTCAATGTGGGGGATTATCTACTTGATGATGTCAAAATTCCTAGTCCCATAAAAAATCCCCTCCCTGATCTTGCACCTAAAACTCCTATGGTTGCGACAACAAATGGAGATAATACAACATCCTTCATTGTGGCACCACTAAACAAGCTTGATACTCTTGCTTTGGCTAATGTTGCATTAGCCACAATGAATTCTACTCGTGTTGTGTAGCATACTCTTAGTTTTTGTAATTTTGAAGTTCCTTCAGAACCCCAAATCACTAAAAAACTAATCAAATGAGGACATACATGTTTGGTTCTTGGATAACCAAACAAGCCTAGTTCAAAGGCTAGGAATGTGGTGGAATTGTGTGGTGGTGATGAGAATGTTCACACAAATGAATATGGGATTATAGAGACAACAAAGGTTGGTGGAAAGAAACGTCGAAGGCCCAATGAGGCAAATGAAAAGAGAAGCGTTCAGATTCGGTCCACTATTTTTGTGGAAATAAACATTCGTCGTCTTCATTGATAACCAAAGGTAAGTATTCATTATTCCCAATTCCAATGCTTTTACTACCATCCAAAATGCAAATTAAAACATATTTAATAAATGAGTGTTACATGATCATCTTCATTGAATTATGTTGAATAGTTGTTGTGTAGGTTTGTTAGGAAACAATGAAGCAAGCAAGTGACCTACATCAACCCCCTTGCCAAGTTGAGTTTAGGGATAAATTATTCTAATGTGTATGTAGCATCATGTAGGGACATTCCCTCCCTTTTGTTCTACCATACATACACCATTACAGATTTCTTCATTTGGCATGTGAATTGTCACTGAGCATTTTGGTCATTTGTGTACATACAAATGTTTGAGTTGTCATGTCTATAATTTTGATCAATTTTTTTAGAATGAATTTGGGAATGATAAGTAAAGTTGCAAATTTTTTCAACACAAGTGATTTTAATTGAACATTGTAACAATTTCTTATCATTTTGTAATGCCCAAAAGTCCACTAGAACTAGCTAGCTAATTGTTGTTATTATAAATATGTATCAAAGTAAAATTTTGATGAAATCATGAAATCTAACCCAATGTCTTCCATGTTGGTAGTGTATGTCATTTGGATTTTGTTGTAATTGGATTCAACACATGGTAAGTAATGCACTCAAAAGACATGACAATTATTGTCAAGCCCACTTCCTATGTTCATTAAACCATCAATGTCGTTGATCACGATGCATGAGTATGGTGTTGATGTAATGAAGGGAAACTAATTTTTTAGCTTGTTATGAGTTTGTGTGTTTTGGATGCATTACTAACTTGAGCTTGCAAGTCGGACATTGAAGGTTGGAAAATCCATGGTGTCAAGATCATTTTTGAATGGTTTTTAACATCATGTGTGGAGAAATGCAATGGTGTTTTGGCAAGAAATGGCTTTGGGTTGAAAGAGATATAAGGTATTATAAATTCAAGACTTGGTATGTCCAAAATCTAGGTGTCAATGATGAAAATCCACCAAATGGAGATCTTATTCAACATGTATGTGCTTTCAATGGAAAATTGCAGTATGACTATGTGGATTCATACCCGTATGACGTTGTGGATTCTACCAAGTTTGCCTACTAAACCTTGTAGTATTTACACACGATAGAGTTGTCTAAGTAATGTGTATTGTGTGATGCTAGTATGTGTGAATACATACACATTACTTAAACAATTCTATTAGAATGTACTTAGTCAGTGTAAGTATTAGATTGTATTAGTTAGTATAATACACACTACTTAGATTGTAAATATACTTAGACAACTCTATTAGAATGTATTAGTCAATGAATTACATAATGAATGTCTATAAATTAAATAGGTGCATAGGGAAACTAATGACTGGTCATACATGATGTAGGGTACTTTGGATGGAGTATTCTAGTGTTTATCATGTGTTTGGAAGTTGTATTATTCACATTTTTGGATTGAACCAAGGTGCATTTTTTGGTAGATGTACTCAAGTACATTTATTAATGAATATTCAATTTCAGTCTACAATAATTGTCAATGCACCAAGTGAATTTTGGACAATAGAAAGGCCTAATAATGTATGATGCAACTTCATTAATCCAAGCAATTAGGTGGCTTCATATGATTGAAGTAATATTCATAGATAGATTTAGATCAGTTCACCTACTGCCATCTAGCTTTAGGGTTTCTTCCATTCACTTTATTACCACCTCTTTGTGTGCTTGTTTTTTGAAAGCAAAGTTTGTAATTAGTAATCCACTATTTTATTTTGGGGTTCAGAACTTTGTCCAACAAGTAATCTCAACAAAGCTTCAATGTTTTTGTAACATATTTCAAACATATGTTTAAATAGCCAAAACTTTGTTTCAGTAGTGAGGTAGTTTAAGGAACTTGCAAGATCCATAGCTATTAGGAAGGTCACATTGCCACATGGTTCAAGAATTGCAAGAAGGTAGTGTAGAGTGGTTCAAAGAAAAAAGTGGCCTTCCTAATGAAGGTTTAGATATCAAGAAGGAGATAACTGATTTGCATGCATTTTTGGCAGATTGTGTGGTCCTATTTGGCAAGAGGAAAGGTTCTAATGGGTTCAAGTTAGCTGGATGCCAGGATGTTAATGTAGTTGTAAGAGTTTAGGAATTGTACACAACTATTTATTAAAAAACTGAGATCACTAATACATAATTGGGGTTAATTTTGCTAAAGCAGTCATTGTTGAGAGGAAAAGGAGGTTCAAAATTAACTGGGCTCTTTTTGCAGCTCGAGTGTTAGCCATGGGAGTAAGAAGGCATTAGGGCAAGGGTGGTGACGTGCCCCCAAACTCTTCAAGAGACCCAAAGGTGGGTCTTAGAGTGAAACAATGGAAGAAGAAAAAAGTTGGGGCATGCTCCCTAATTCGCAGCACTTTAGGGGTAGGAGGATGTGTTAAAGCTTCAAGATGGCATTACGACGAGCTCACAAGTGGGAGTTCAAGATGAGATCAACATGCACAACCAAAAAAAGAGGGCAGTTAGTGTAGGTCAAATGAAAGTGATGTGGCAGATTTAGTAGGGACAACTTCAAGCATAGTCTTTACACAACTTGCAACCTTTGGGAGGAGGCATCACTTTCCTCCATATAGTATACTTTGTGCCTCTCTGTGGGGACTACATCCAAATGTCACTTTTCCTCGGGACCCTTAAGTGCATTCCCAAAATTGGGACTTTTGTTGTCCCAAAACTTTGGACATTCATATCTTTCTCAAATCAAGTCTTTTCTGAGAGTGTAAGGATAACATTTTATAGCCCTTGAAAATATCTTTCCAACGTATAACATGCTCCGATCGGACCCCATTTGACCCCTACCTTCAAGGGATTTGTGGTCAGGAGTAAAATTCCCAATTTGACTCCTACCCCTTCATTCAATCATAACTCATGCAAATCAAGTCTAAATGAACAATTTGAGGAAACTTTAAGAATCTAAACTTCAAGACCTTTTTAATGGTATCCTAGGGGCCCAATTTGGTGCTTGTTTACCTTTCCAACCAAGGCTTTGAACATTCATAACTTTCGCATGAGTGCAACTCCCAAAGTGGGAGTGCACTTGGGAGTCATTGGGCTTCATCCCTTACATTTTCCCCCATTTGTGAAGGTGTGTTTCACACCTAAACACACTCTTGACCTCATGGGCCCTTGCATAAGTCGCAAGCTCAATGTTGGGGTTGCGACAGGTGGTCATGTAAATAGAAAAGGCCAGAAAAATTCTAAATCTGACACTATGTCTATAGGAGGGATGTTTACACCATCTTTGATAAACCTGGATTCTCTAATCACAAATGAAGAAAAGGTCACAGTAGAGGTTTATTTAGATGAAAAAAATAGTCCACATTCTCTTAAAAGAGTCATCTTGGTCTGGTTATTTGATGTGAAAGAAAGAAGATTACAACTATCCAAACAAACCTAATAGAGTTGAAGCTTGAGAAAGAGCGTGTGTCTGCTACCATCAAGAAAGAAGCAGAGAACTTGGAATATGCAACATAGGTGCACAAAGCCTTATTATCATATTCAACAGGCGCTGAAGGTCATCTTGTAGGGTTTGCCCCTAACCCCATTATGCACCATGAATATATGACCACTAAACCATTAGTTTTGTCAATCCACCCTTGTCTTGTTTGGAACCGCATGTTCCATTATTATGACATTGTTGTGCTTTCTTGCAAATGTACATATCATGCATGGTGCCTGGGGTTCCACATGCAATTATCTACAAGATGTGAAAATCCCACATGTGGTGCGATATTTGACATCACCATGTGTCACCACCATGGACATATGAAAATTATTTGATAATTAAAAAAATATCTATGTGTCACAATCTTGATAGTACTTAAATTGATGTAAAATATTATTTGATAAATTTAGCAAATGCCATGTGCCACAATTTGGTGATATACTGAAATTAATTTAAAATTATTTTTGATAATTAAAAAATTGCCACATGTCATAATCTTGGATATATTGGCCATAATTTGACAATTAATCTTGCATTTAAATATGGCCATGTGGGTAGCATTTTGTGAAACCATTTGACGGTTAATTTATCCAATTGTTGAGATGTTGTTACATGTTTAAGTTTTGAGCACCCATGGTTGGACACTTGGCCCTTTTTAATTGTAGTTGTCATCACAAACCTAGTCATAGCCCTAGTAGCATACAAAGTTACAAGTGTAGTTGCAAATTAAGGTACCATCCTAGGTGATGTAACTTTATGGATGGATGCAATTTTTTGGCTAGTTACAAAAGTGACCAATGTTGTTTGCAATTGACATACCATGTCACATTGTTTGTGATTGGTGTTATTTATGATTGTTGAAGGCAATCAGGGGATTTCTAATCCTACTTGTTGACTATGACTGTTAATCCAATCAAAACCCTATTCATAAATTGGGGGTTTTTGGCATAGTGAAATGTATAATTGCACTTACTTTCATTTTATGTAATCATCACCACATATTCCTTGGCAAACCATGCTAATTTTATGTACATAGTGCATGGAATATCAACCTTCTCCCTTTGTAAACCTTGGAGCTTTTATATCCAATGTTTTTGAATGTTCATGTACATCGATTCCAAAACCTACAAAAGTTGTTTGAATGAGTCAAATGTTGGTTGATCACTCATGGTAACAATGGCATTCAATATTGCTTGGGAAATTTGTTAAATAAAAGATATGACATTGATTGATCTATTTGAATCACAAGACCTAGACCCATCTTGGTGGATGAATTTGTTGAATCCTAGGAACTAATGTTGGCTTAGTTCGAATTTGACATAGTATTTGTGTGCTTGTTTTTAGGTGTGTGACTTTGTTAGTTTTTAAAATGTTCAAAGAACCTATTTAGTAGCATGTGATGACACCCACCAAAACATGTTAAAATCCTTCACATATAAATTCTTTGAAAATAACATACACATCAAAATTTGGTAGGGCACATATGTTACAAAGCTCTAAATAACATATATGTTGTGAAATATAATTGTTTAGCCTTGCAACATGTTGAATGATAACTACATGTCATGTTTCCAACATGTTTGAACAGGTAGACATTATGACATATTATTTGGAGGTCAACCATGATGACTAGAGAACAATGTTGTGTGGTTCTCACATTTTTGTGAGAATAGTTAATTTAGGTTATTTTTAGGTTTTCAGAAAATAATTGGTATTAAGGTTTTTTTAAAAATTTTTTTAGCTAGCTTTTAAAGTTATCAGTTCTCACAAATGCTACAAACTGTGCTAAAGAAAAAAAAGCCCCATACTTTGCACTCAAGATATTCCCCCAATAGCAGCTAGTTTTTCCCATACCCTTGGCCCAAACTGTGGGGTTGTATTATATATATCTCAGCTCTTCCTACAGTACTGTCTCTATAGGAAAAGCTTCTATATGGGAAACATTAAAAAACATTTGAATTCTTTTTGTGAAGGACCAATTAAAGTGCCTGAATGCAAGAAAAAAAAGAGAAGAAAACATTGAGCTTGGGGATGCACTACTAATATGGATTGCAAATAGGCCCCCCAGAACCGGACTGGGTTAAGCCATTAATGGCATCTGGGTCTCAAGATTCAATTTTTTCCTAAGTGTACCTCGTTCTCAAGGGCTAGTTCTCACTCAGTTGAGAACCAGTGAGCTGGTTATCAAATCGGGTATCAATGTGTTTGATACCCGTTGGTTCTCAGAGTGAAAGTGGCCGGAAAACCCCTTGAGTAAAGGGGGGGGGAGTTTGTGATAACCGCTCAACACTGGTAGAGAACCTTGCATTACTAGGCACTTCCTCTCCATTCTTGCACTTTCTACTTAATAAGGAGTCTGAAGAAAACCTCAACAACATTTCAAGCTCAAGCCATTAGTGTGCAATTGCAACCCAGAACCCTAGTGTCAACAAATTTATGAAAAAGGAACGTAGCAATCCATTCTCAAATTTTGAATTCAATGTTTTCCTTTGCTTGCCACAAACGTTTCACAACAAAGCAAGCAAATAGTTCGAATGGGTTTAGGGTTTAGGTTATTATCATGTGTTTTCTCTAATTTTTTAATGTGGATATAAAGCACCAGCACAAGTTTTCTGGCCAGCACAATATCAAGAGGAATCTGTCTTTTGCAAATGGCAGGGTATTTCAAAAATTGAGACACTTGCTCCATTGGACATTTAGTTTTTCAAAATGCACTGCTTCTTATTTTCTATCTTTTCCATGATATTTGACAGGTATCTGCTGGGTATCACAGGGAAAAAATGAAAACAAAAAACAAATTTCCCTACTATGCTTCATCCAAGGTAATGCCCTCGGAGTGGGGTGTTCCCTGAAGTAAGCGCTCATTGAATAAGCACCCCTCAACGAGTGCTTATTTGGGGGACGCCTTGCTCCTGGGACGACACCCCTGCTTGCAAAAAATCTCTGCCAATATAGTGAATAAAGTTTTTTGACCCTGAGATGAAGCAAAAATGGTGTTTTGTATCTTGTTCTACAAACCTAGTAGAGTTACTCCTATGGTGTAGAAATCACCATAGCCCTTTCCCTCATTGCATTACAGAATCTCATGTCTGACAATTTACAAAATCTTTGAAGCTTTTAACAAACATTGGATCTTCAAGCAAACCCATTTCTGCAGGATACAATTTAATCAGATCTAGATCTGTGGGAGTTCTCATAGTATTCAGAGCTTCATATCCTGGAGATTGAACTCTTCAATCTCTTTAGATATACATTCAGAGCCGTCAACTTGCAGAGATAGTTTCTCTGTGATCTCATAGATTGTGTATATATACAATTCAGAGTTTCAGGTTGTGCAGATAAATTCTCTGCTGTCTCATAGATCATGTACATACCATTCAGAGCTTCAGGTTATGAAAATCATAAATTTCTCAGCAGAATCCCATAGATGTACCTACATACAATTCAGGAGCTTCAGGTCATTGAGATTTTTTCTCTTCAAGATTCTCATACATACACATTCAGAGTGAGTGGGTTGTGGAGATTTTTTTTTCCCTTGAAATTTCTCATACATACATGTACACATTCAGAGCTTCTTCTCATGGATTGCAGACTTGTAAGAATTTGGTGCATTGCACACATTAAGTTCCAAGCTAAACCTTAAAACCAGGAAGCAAAATCATTGCGTTGCAATGCTGGTCCTTGAAATTGCATCACCTTCAGTGACATGATGATACTAGTCAGCTTCATGAATCTTGCCTATCTTTCTCAAAGGAAGAAGCATAATCTGGTGGCAATTTCCACCAAGCTGAGATCACCAGAAAAATTGCTGTGTCAAAGACATAATTTTCTCTTGACAAGTGCATCATCAGCCCCTCATTGTTCATGAGTGCAGAAGCACATTGAGCAAGGGAATCCCCTCTGACAGTTGTTTCTATATCTATGTGCACAGATCTTGATCACAGGGCGGAGCAGAATGTGTACTGGAAAAAGCATCCTCACGCACATGGACTGTATGCAATTGAAGCTCAGAATCAGACCACATTGCGGGGCGATTTCTACAGAGGGACCTGGAGGATTATGGATACAGCAAGCAGCAAGCTGCTGCAGCTACTGAGTCTGAACCATTACTCTAGCAGCTGCAGGAGGGATGATGTTCAGCAGCAATGATCCTGGGAAGCTGCAGGTTTATAAGATATGCATGAATCAGATGCAGAGTGCAGGTACATGTCTGTTTTGGTAGCAGGAAAAACGTTGGGGAGACGGATTGATCTTCTGCTGCATCTAGCTCTAGTGCTTCAGGTGTTGAATTCTCTTGACCTTCATCATGAGCTCTTCCCTCTGGGCAACAGACTCTGCAAGGCGCACACTAATAAGGAAGAATCTGTCCTGCAAGTCCTGGAGCTCGTCTTCCTGAGCTTTGGTTCGTTGCCGCAGCTGGAGCAGCTCTTTTACCACGTCCTCTACATTGCCTGAATTTTGTAACGCCGCGGCATGCACATGCTTTTGCTTGGCGAACGCGTCGTGCAGCTGAACTTTGTACATGTTATTGACCTCCACTGCCTCGGCTAGTTCTAGTTTCAGAGCTGCGATTCTAGCCTCCAGGTGAGTCTTGGCCGCTTCTGCAGTTTTATTGTCGTTGGGACTAGTACTACTATCCTTGAGCTGCTCGTTCATCATCTCCTGCGTGCTAAGTTGGAACTGGAGTTCACGCTCCCGCATGGATAGCGTCGAGTTTTGCCTTTGGAGCCGCGAGAGCTCCATCTGCAGTTGGACGCTGCAGGAGTCGGCTCCGCCATCCAGCAGCTGTTGATTAGCAAGCTCCAAGCACTCGATCTTGTACAGAAATTCGTACTGCCGTTCCTCGAATGTTTGCTTCACGGAATCTAGTTCGCTACACTTGATGTTGAGCTCTCTTTCAAGAGACTTGACCTTCTCTTGAAGAAGCTGCTGCTGCTCTTGCGCAGCTTCTAGGCCGTTGTCGAATCTGCTAGTTGGTGAGGTCCTTGGATTCCGGTCGAAGCTAGAGCCTTCTTGCGAACTGTTCACCGTTTCCTGCTGAGTTATGTCCTCCGTAATCCCCTCACAAACCTCCAATCTCTTGATGATCTCTTCTACGACTGCAAGTTCTTGAGATTTCTTCTTCTTCTTCCTACTCCCTGCTGCACCCTGACTCGTCGTCTTTGCATCATCATCATCTTCCGGTGGACACCTAGTCACGTCCACGCCCTCCTGCGACATTTCTGTGATCTCCTTCGCAGTTACTACAGACACCAAGACAGCTTTCTCCCCATATTCTGGCTGCACATCGACCTCTAGATTAATATTCACCAGATCCTCATCGCCATTACTCGACCCATGATCATCATCTGTTCGCCCGCTACACACAACCTCAATCTCATCAAAAGTGGACTTCGCCTCTGAGAAATTGTCGACCCCTTCTGCAGTATCTTGCAAAGGAGAAGCCTGTTCCAGCACCACCATCTGCATCCCCTCAGATCCTGCACCTGCAGCAACGGATTCTGCTGACTCCAATACCTCCTGAGCCATCAATGCAGCCATCCCGGCCGACCTGGTGAATTTCTGTTGCCCCCGCTGCAACCCAGCTTTATTTTCTTTGTGGAATTTTTTTTCTAGTGTGGATCCTTCAGTTACGTTGGAAAATGTTTCCATAGTGGATACCACATGATACTAGAATGTAGGGATAGCAAACTCCGATGTTGTTGTTGCGTTGTGCGGCGGTCACGAAGCTGCCTCGAGCCTAGTTCGACAAGCGACCTAATGGCGCTCCATGCATGATGGTAGCACGTTTGACTACGAACGTGACAGAACAAGATCGGCGTGATTACCCACCACAACTGCAGCAATGGGCCGTATATGATATGCGCGCTGCGCAATACGAGCGCCGCCCCATTCGGGTCACGATTTATCGCGGCTGCTGCTAAGTCTTACTAAAACTGTACCAACTTTTAGCGGTAGGACCCACCGCAAGAAGAAAGCACACTACTTTTTTGGATCTGGCCTTCAGGGTAGATGGTGGGTCGCGCACATGAGGGAAGAAGCGCGGCAGACTGCCGCTCGAGAAGCGGATCGGCCCACGATCGGCCACAAAACCTGGCAGGCAGAAAATCCCGACGTTCTGCTCGGCCGCACCCGGCCGACGTCTGCCTGCCACTGAAGCTCCCCTTCCCGCCTGCCCACGAACTGCGGCGCTCCGTTTAGCACTCTGCCCGAGTTTCTCACGAGTTTCACCGTTCACCTTTATGCTCACCCCTGCTGACCTGCCTGCATTCCATAGCCATTTTCTCACTGCAAACAATACAGGCACTGAGTTTCTCAAATTTTTCTTTGAATCACATTTTCTTCTCTTCTGTCTTTCACACTGCATACAATACAGGCACTGTGTTTCTCAAATTTATTTTTTGAATCACATTTTCTTCTGTCTTTCTCACCATGAACCGTCTCAAGAGCTAAGTTTCCTGTCCCTGATGATGATGGGTTCAAGCTCTTCACTTCCCTTGTCCATTTTGCCTCACACAGCACTTCCAGCTCCACCCAAATCCAAGAGAGATTGGAAAAATGATTCTACAGCATTGTTGATGGATTTGTTTGAGGAGAAGTTTCTTGCCAATAGCATGAACAGCTTGACACAACAGCAATGGCAAGAAATTTTATTGAAGATAAGAGGAGGCAATTTTATTGACCCCTCTGCGCACTTGGGCTCAAGTTCAGTCCAAAGTACACAAAATGCTGAAGAAATTTAATCAGTTGAAACAGGAGCATGGAGAATCTGACGCAGTTCAGTGGAAATGGCCATGGTCTGAGCCATGTTTAATGATTTGGGGCAAGACTGCCAAGGCTTGTGGCACTGCTGGAGGCATGTACAATGGTGTAACACCAGTTAACTCGGCGGGTGGATCTGCGCAGGAGCCTGTCAACTTGGAGAATACTGAAGAACATGATGCTCCTCCTTCTCCAAACAGACAGGTTCCTCCATTTGCAGGCAACTCCTCTCAAGGCAGTAAGACTCCACCCACACTGAGGTCAGCAAATTGCAAGAAGCCAGGGGTGGGCCGTAAGCCTCCACAAAAATCTGTTTTTAAGAAATTGCGTAGAGGGCAGGGAGAGAAAATTAGATGGAGCAGCTAAAAAGGTGGGCAGACTATGAGGGCATGTGCGCATTTTGTCCGCCTGCCTCTCTTTCTGCCAGCGAATTCCAAGGAGCAGGCAGGCAGAAGCCAAGGTTTTCACAATCATGTGGGCGACCCTAGAGACATTGTGATGAAACCACCCAGAAACGGGAGGGCCAAAGCTTGGTATCCTTACATTCTAGAGTCATGCGGAGTCCATTGCGGAAACATTTCCAACATAACTGAAATATATTATTTATTATTCCACTTGGGCTTCACCGTGCTAAACCCTAAACCCTAACCACCACCATTTGAACATTCATCATCCTTATGGATGTCAGTTCAAAGGGGCAGAGGCCCCCATTGCTTGTAATTAGATCACTGCACTGCGGGGGAAGACGACAACGTCACTCTTGCACACGTCTCGCTCTCATCTCACACATTTATGGACACTGACAGTCTTCGACCGAACAAACTATTAGGCCGGCCCTGCTGCCACACTACCGGGCGTGGGCGTACGTAGTGCGTGAAATGGAGGGCTTTGCCTGACGAAGTAGAAAGTAGAAAACCTTCTTCCTGGGTCCACTGTTTTTTTAAAGATTTTTTTCTTTTGAAGCCAAAGTGGCGATCATCCATATAAAGCTGTAGAAAAAGTGGCGTTGCTCCTTAGGAAGATTTAGCCAAATCTGGCTATAAACTAGATATGAAGTAGAAAATTTTAACCATCTTTCTATATCTTAAAGGGCTACACATGCAAAACCGAACATAGAAAATTGGTGATTTTTAATATTTTTTTCCCCTCACATCTGGCGAATGAAAACCTCCAAAATCAATTTATTTTCGAGTTTCAAAATTTTTATTTCGATTTTTGGCGAAATTTCGCCAATAAGAAAAAGACTGCCTGGGTGTTGATACGATCCTTTGCCACCATGACACAAGTGGCAGCCAACTGCAGTCGGGAGGAAGAAGGGCCGTTGATCTCTTGAGTGCTTGGAAAGCTATTAGTGAAGTTGGTCTTTCTTTCTGTTCGGCGTGCCATTAATTTGGAAGGATAGACAAAACATGAACCCTCTCTTCCCGCACGAGAGAATCGAAATCGATTTTTTCTCTGAGTGGTGCCATCAGGATATATTTAGCTTAAGGAAGGAATCTGTCTGTTGTTGGAATATGTCCCCTCTCATGTCTTTCTTGAGCTGTACTCAGCAAAAGAGGATGCTTCCCCCCTCCGCTTTCTGCCGTTCTTCCCCCCAGGAGGAAGAAGAGCCTGCTACAGCCTCCAATAGAGAAGCTACAGGTTCAAGCTTTCTTCAACAGGGACAGGAAAGTTAAACAAATTTGGTTTGCATGGTATTGCTGTTGGGTTGCTGCCTGCATCTGTGACCAGTGTGAAATTTGCTTTTAAAAAGTCAACGTGTTTGCTTCAACTGAAACAAACGGAGAGGGATACAATCTCCAGAGCTTTGCTTCTTGTCAGAGTTCTCGACATGACGAAGACCGACACACTGAGCTACTGTGTAGGGCAAAGCCCTCAGCAAGCCCGCAATGTATTTTCACTGTACCCCCTTATGTTCAAAGGGCATTATTTTGCTACCTAATTATAAATGAAATGAATGTTAATATATTCCTTGTTTATTTATAAAAATCATATTTTTGGCAATTTATCAATATCTACACTATTTATAAATGAAGAAAACATCTTTAACTATATTGTCAAACGACTTCTTTATTTTATAAATTTTTGAAGGTTTTTTAGGGGGTTAATTTATTTTCTAATTTATTTATAAAATTTACCATCAAAGTAATAAAAATACGTTATTTTGAATTTCCATCCTTTTTGTAAAACATTTGTGTCATTAATGATCATCTCAAAAAAGATTTACCATGCATTAGCAACACATTTGTAAAGGTTTTTCCAAATTGACGAAAATTGGGCATGGAAAACTATACACTAAAACCAAAGAGATGGTCAAAATTGGGAAGACATGCCCCTCTCCCCCCCTGAGAAAAAAAAGATTCTTGAAAATTTAGTGAATTTTTTGTGAAAAAAGAGAGAAAGTCTTAGTAAATATTCTTTTTATTATTTTCTGATGTCTAAATAGAGAGTGAAAATATTGACCCCATTCAATGGATTCCTTTTTCAACCTTTGACCATATCAATGTGAGTGAGATTAAACATTCCATCAATGGTCATTCTTTCAATAAGATGAGAAGTATCTTGAAAACTTTCTTTCACCACAAATTCAAGAGTTAGAAAATGCCACAACAAAAAAATTAACACATCTCAAATGTTCATCCCACTTTCAATCTTCTTTTCATTTTTTTGGAAACTTCATTCATTTTGGAGCTTTCTCATTCATGACCTATTTACTTATTTGAAAATGCTAATACATCCACTGTTGTTCTTGTTCTAGCCATTATATCCCCTCTTCTTTGTCCTCATTGTTGTCGTCCTCCTCTTGTTTTGTTTTTTCAAATTCCAATTCTCAGAGGAACTAGGAGGCCAACTAATCATATAGAAGTAAAAGTTTCAATAGTCTATATAAACTAACACATAAGTAAATTTTTAAAAATTAATTATTTTTAATTTTCTAGTTCTTTTCTATTTATTGTGTCCTTTTTATTTCAATGTTTTTAGTTTGAGACACGAAATTTACAAGATCTTATGAATGGAATACCTATGTGTGTGGTTTTTTTCTTTTCGTTTCAATATCTTGTTTATTTTTGTTTTAGACTATACTATTTATAGTTTGTTTTTGTGTGTTTGCAAAACAAGGATCAAACAAAGGATGAGATGAAAATTGTAAGCATTTCTTGATGAGAGGGAAAAGAAAGTGATCAATTAGATCAATTGTTGTTTCTTTTTTCTTTCTTCTACATGGTTTACTTTTGTGTGTGGAAATTTCTAGTTAGTTTTTTTTAGCAAAGATTTTTGAGTTTGTCAAGGTTTTCATATCCATGATTATATTGCATTGGCGATTTTCATTTGCATTATAATTTGCATTGGTTGCAATGGTGGAAATTTGGGTGCCCTTGTGTTTTTGGATTCATTGGTAAATATTTTTTTCTTTTTCATAGGGGTTTAGAATGTAATACATATTACCATATCTTTGGCTATAAGATACATGTATACATTTCAAAGGAACTATTTCACATCCATGGCCTACAAACAACTAAAGATAAAAAATTTATGTTCTTGAAAGTCACAAGATGAATCACATTAGGTTTTCTAGAGGTCTCTCTGGTCTAATGTATATAATGGGTGAAAGCACACTAAGCTTCTCAAAAATTGTAGTCACAAGTATAATCTTTCTGCAATTAATTATTTTTGGTAATGTGTGGACATCACATCTTGGATTATTTTTACTTGTTTTAAGTATATTTGATTAACTTTAGACTTAATTTAATCAAATATTTTGAAAATTTCAACAAACATTGAAGAATTTGAATGTATGGAGTATATTTGTGACCAAACAATACCCATCACAAAATTTGAAATTTGAATATGTATTTAAAAAACATGATTGTTGATGGAATTATTAGGTGAATTTTTTTATGGTGTATGATATTGATATACATTAATTAAATTAAAAAAAAATTTAAATTAAAAACTTTTGGATGAAATTCCATTCAAAAAATGTGTTTTTTTGGACATTTTTTTAAAGATGAATGTCTAATAATATCTTCCTTTTAAGAAAAAACCACTACCATATCAAAGAGAAGGAGATTTTATAGATGGGCATTGCATTAATTTTTCAATTTCCTTTGTTTGGTTATGTTTCATGAATCACAAACATGAGGCCTTATGATTGTTGAAAAATTATAAATTATATACTGTGTGTACATTGATTTTATTCAATCCTCTTCATCTAACCATTGGATCAAGATTAATTTTGACTCAAAGTGAACTTTGAGTTCCAAAATGATGTTGTGCAAATTCTAAAGTTTTTTGCTTGTGTTTAGGTTAATCAAAGGATGCCATCAAACTTTTAGCTTACTACATATTATAATACTTGTTATACATCACTTTTTTTGAACAAAAGTGATTCACCTTTAGTGTGCTTCCACCCTAGTTTCAAATGAATTATTCCATGGTTTACAAACAACCCCAAAGATAAATATTCTCCATGGTTTAAAATGTAGTACAATGTTTTGTATTGATTTTTATGTAGGCAAAGATCAAAACATTTGCATTAGGTTATTTAAAAGTCCAATATATATACTCTCAAAGGGACTACTTTATAGCTTGCAAACAAGCATTTGTTGAAGGATTTTGTTGCTTTGTTCTATGCTTGTGATATGTCATATCCATGTCTATTGCCTATCTTATATTATTTTTTTATGTTGGAGGTGAGCATGTGCTAGAGGATGTGTAGATGAATGCATATATGCACATATCCTTGGACATCCTTAAGATCCCTCCAAACATTTCTAGTAATAATATTAATTTTTAAAACATTTTTTTACCAAAGTTTACTTTTTTGGATTCAAACATACATTTTCTTACTTAATTTCAACATTTTCTTAATGTTGTTAAGTGGGTTTTTCATGTTCCTCCATGTTTTTTTTTTCTTTTTGGCATTGTTCGACATCTTTTTGACATTTTCTTAGCACCCTCATTATCTCCTAGAGTTTTTCCAATCTCTTTTGGAATTTTTTTGACATTAATTGACACCTCTTGGAATTTTCTTAGATTTTTTTGGATGTCTCTTAAAATTTTCTTAATTTTTGTTTGACATCGTTGAAATCATTTTGGTGGCATTTGACATCCCCCCATCACTTGGAAAAATAAAAATCAATTTTTTGTTGATGTCCTTCAATGTTTTCTTGACATTGTTTAAGACCTTTTGGCATTTCTCTAGTGTTTCCCATTGCCATTTTCATCCCATGGTGTCTTTTTGATGTCCCTTTCTCACCCAAAAACAAATATAAGAAATATTTTTAATGTCCTTTAACATTTTTTGGATTTTGCTTGACACCCCTAACATTTTTTCAGCATTGGTCAATGTCCTTCAACATGCCCCCAATGTTATATAATGCCCACCTCATGCATTGGTGTTTTCATGATGTCCTCCTCTCACTTGCAATTTTTGAAAAATAAAATAAAATAAAATTCCATTGTCTTTCGTTGTTGTTTTGTTGTTGCCCATTGTCCTTTTGTTATCCCCATTGTCCTTCAAGCTTACCATTTTGGCTCTTGAGCTTGAATGAATGAAACTTCTCCAAATCTAAAAAATCATGTCACATGTAAAAATTATTAAGACTTCCATTGGGCCCAAGGACATTGCAAGGACATTTGAAAAAAGAGATGTTAGGAACCTTGCAATTACATGAGTAATTCAACTAGGGTCTTTCTAAACTTTGTTGTTTTGGAATAATGTAAGCTAGGATTTTGAATGCATCTAACTTTGAACATTTTGTTAGCATTTTGTGTGGAAAGATTGTGTGTTTGTTTTTGCAATTGATCGTTAAATATGTTTATCACAACCCCTTTTTATGCATTTTTTTGAATAAATTAATGAACACATTGCTATATTGAAACATCCAAACTAGTTTGGGCTTGAATAACTAGGGTTTGCGAATGATGTGTTATTGGGTGAATGCAAGATATTGTGGCTCATTTTTGGTGTCACAATTGTAATTTTTGTAAGGTGCATTGTGTTTAAATGCTTATAATGAATAACATGATTTTAAATTTGACAATTGATTTTAGACCAACAATTTGATTATGAAGACAATTATGTATTTAGTTTCTGAAACTAATGCATTCATTGTCAATAATGAACTTTTGAAAACAAAAAAATGTTGAAAACAATAGGATCAGAGGAGAGATTGCACATTCAAATCACACAAGTATGTGAACAATGCTTGGAGTGAGAGAGTTCCAACTCTCCTCCAACCTTGCTCTTTATTCCCTTCCCTATACCACCACATTGACAAACCATATGGGATAACTATTTCTCTCCCTCCTTATTCTAACATATTGGTGGTACTAACATATCTTCAATCTACCTATGT
>Ga0116227_10006344_pt1 | contig 24042 bp, 21 predicted proteins | sample S1TSphgellanicum_FD_89693 | JGI IMG/M metagenome (GOLD analysis project Ga0116227, IMG submission 89693) | Host-associated microbial communities from peat moss isolated from Minnesota, USA - S1T2_Fb - Sphagnum magellanicum MG | ecosystem: Host-associated > Plants > Peat moss > Unclassified...
CCTCTACTGAGTCTAACACTGCAGCTTTCTGCCCACCAAGAATGGGAAGGAAATAAACCAGGAATGGCCCTCCATCCATGTCCCTATTTAGATACATCATCATCCTCAATGTGCTGCTTGCTTTCTGGACGGTGCATAAATAATCACCATGTATGATGAATTAAAGCTGGGGATCCTTGCCATTGCACCTACCTAAGGAATGTTTTTTTTTAAATCCCTATTATACAGGGTTTGCTTTCTTTCAATTTTTGTGATTAGTTATCCCACAAAGAGGATTTAGCCAAATTAGGTTATAGATCATATTAATGAAAGTGAATAAAACATTTAAGAATATTTATGCTTTATATGTATTTGATGAATTTAAATTATTTTTTCTAAATTTGGCGATTAGGGCCATTCCTTTTCACAAAAAATGTTAGAATGTGTAAAAAAAAAAAAATTCAGGTTGAAACAATGAAAATAAATTCCCCCAAAATGAACCTAGCAATGTGGTATATAGAGAGGTTTTGGAAATGTAGTTTGTAGTTGTAATTTTGTAATATGTACCGTCAAATACACACACACCTGTGCATCAGGCACAGGGTCCACACTAGTGTACCTAAAAATCTCACTCCTCCAAGTTACTATTGCATAGGCTGGGAATTTCACATTTGTTTTGAAGTTTTTAAATACAAAGGGGAAAAAAAAATAATTAATGGAATATCACAAATATTTAGGAGTTTTTGGTCTGGGAACAAACAAAGGTTGGGAATTGCACCAATGTTTATGAATTTTTGGAGTTGGAGAATAGGAAAGATAGGCTGGGAAATTTCACCAAATTTTAGGAGTTTTTTTTTTTTTTTTTGGGAGGAGAAGAAAACAAAACAAAACAAAACAAAGGAGAAGTTGTTGGATCCAAGAATAGGAAAATTAGGTCGAGATTTTTACCAATGTTTTACGAGTTTTTGGGTTGGAGAAAATGGAATTTTAGGCTGGAAGTTTTGCTAATATGTTTAGAAGATTTGTGATCAAGGAAAAAAGAAAAAAAAAAAGGACTGGGAATTTGACCAATGTTTAAGGAGTTTTTGGATCAGGAAAAAAAAGAGAAAATACGATGCAATTTTTTCATTGAAGTTGTAGTCGTGTTTTGTTCCAAAAAAAAAAAAACATGGCTACTATTGTTTGATTTATTAAAGCTAGCCATAACGGGCCCTAACTAGAACCCCGTGTTGACACCACACAAATGGACATGCAATACATGCCATGAAATTTTTACAAAGTGATTTTTAAAGGCTTGAAACTCATTTTTGCACTCAATTTCAACGTCATCTTTAGCCCCGCTTTACACTAGGAGTCAGGCCCCAAAAAACTTATGGCCAACTTTGAGCATTTTTGGCTTCTTGTTTGGCCCTAAGGGTTGCAAATAGGCTTTCCAATTCAATGGTATCCTTTTTCCAGCCTTCCGGCCAATACAAGGCCATAAAGTTCAGCCTTGACTCCTAGTGTAAAGCCCTTGGGGCCAATTTCAACTTTTGCACCAATAGGAATGCTTGATTTGGGTTGAACATCAGCCCTAACTCCTAGTGTAAAGCGGGCCTTAGTTTGGTGTTGAGTTATGGTGTGCTACTTATTGGTGCTAATCATTGCAAATTTGGAGGTTATCAATTCTTGTGGGTCATCACTAAAGGTTTTCAAAGCAAGTGCAAGGTTTTCATTCTTTTTGTTTGGGCCATCAAGGGAGGTGAAGCTTTGTTCTCGGACAAAGTCTAACAACGAACTTTCAATGCTGGAATTTTTAGGAGGAAGTGAGGTGGCAAGGTTTTCATTTTTTTGTGTTTCTAGACATGAAGATTTGTCTTCCAACAAATTTTTTATGCAACTCGTGCTTTGTTTTCTCACAAATTTTTGTGTGGTTCGCCATTGAAGGTGAAGAAGCTTTGTTTTCCAACAACTTCTAGTGAAGCTTTATTTTACAGCAAGGTCTAGTGAAGCTTTGTTTTGCAACAAACAAAGTGTGTTTTCCAACAAGGTCTAGCAAAGGTTTGTTTTGTATCCATTTTTTGTGTTTTTTGTGCTAGGCTAGTGGTGCTTTGATTTCTCAAAAAAAATTGTGTCGTTGGGTTTTTCGATAATTTTTTTGTTTTTTAAATAGATCATGCTTTGTTTTTTGTGCAATTTTTTGTGTGATTAGAGGCAAAGCTTTCTTTTGTGTGCTCGCATGTATTTTTGTGTTTTCTAGCAAGGTCCCTAGCAAGGTCCTATGTGTGTGTGTTCTCTTTTTGTTGAAATTTTCAAAGAGGTTGCTAGAGATGTTGGAATTTTTTTGTTCATGTGTCACCAGAGGTTGCTATAATAGCAAGAGAGAACATTATGGGTGTCATGCTGAGTTTTGCTGTTGTCCCTTGCCTAAGTCACTTCCAAAATAGCTCAAAACTCAGCATGAGATGGCAAACACAGACCAAAGACAAGTTTGATTTTGAAAGATAGTTTTACTTGTCATACCCTTTTCCAAAGGAAGGGAGGACTGGATTTCTGCACACCGACACAAAAAATTTGGAGCTATTATAAGCCCTATATGAACATATTAGGCATATAACACTCAGAACAAAACCCTAAACCCTAAATAAGACCTAAAAAAGACCCCCAAATAACTATACCTAATGACTATTCATGTTGTAGGTATTGAATGGCCACTAGATGGCGGTAGTCCGAAAGCATTGGTGAGCCCCTAATTGAACTAGTGAGCATCCTTAACATTCCATGGGCCCCGGTACTTAAAATAGTGCAAGCCTCAACATGAGATACTTGTGGGTTGGTCTAGTAGTAGTTGGTCCTCAAGAGACATGAAATTTTCTCAAGGGCTTTGACATGGTGACACATGTGAGATTATTCTCATTGCCTTGGCAGATGTGAAGTTTTTTCAATGTCTTTTGAGATAATGGAACTAGTGCTACAAAGCTGGTTTGTTGAGATATTTGCCTTTTGAAATCTAGGTTCATACAAAATGCTTTTACATGAATCATTTATTTAATTTAGCTCCATCAGTCTTCTTTTTTTCTTTTTTTCTTTTTTTACTTCACTAAAGTGACAATTATTTTTGTTGCTGGAAAATACATTTTACACTAGGAAAAAAAAGAAAATCCCCTGTTTTTCTCAAAGAAATTTCACAAAGTTAAAAATATCATTGAGGCCAATATGTTGAACACATCTTTACTCAACAAAATTTAAAGTTAAATGTGTAGAACAAACATTTTATGAAGATTTTAATTTGAATTTTTTTAACAAATTGTCAACACAAGAGAACCAGGCGAGAAAACTTGTCATCAGTGGAACTTGTTGTCAGAGAATTGTTGATTTTTAAGTGCTATCAAATGGATCCCAAAGAAGTTAAGTGTCTTCTTCAATGGTGGGGAAACATGAAAGCACACTTCTTTCTGGTGGTCTTTTGGCCTCTAAATCTTAGGCATTGTAAAATCGCAAATTGAGATTGAATTTTTTTTTTAAAATGTGCATATTTACAAAACTAAAGAAATGTCATTTACAATCAGATAATTTAAAATTTTTGATTTTTGATGGCATAAATTGGCTAGCCAATTCTATAGATGGTTATAAATGTCCTTGCAATTTAGTGGAGTTGCTAGAGAAAGATTTAAATTTTGAAAAGGAGTTAGAAGGTAGAATTGTGCATACAAAATGTTGGAAGATTTTTTTTTCATTTCTCCACAATTTTTTTAATTAAAAATAAATAAATTATAGGTCTGAAAATAAATAAAATTTGAAAATCAGTATGTGAAAGCCGTTTATAAATATTGGCAAGTCTGAAATGTGTGAGAACTCAGCACTTTGAAACCCAAGTGAAAATAATTTTCTCAAATTTTTGAAACCCTACAAGGGTCTCTTGCAAAATAATTTTACAAAAAATGAAAAAACCAAAGCGAGTCAATTAAAGTCTTCTAAAACTTGGAGTTGGCAAGTCTTTCAAAAACTTGAGAACTGACCAACATTAGTTGCTACCTTCACCTTTTTTGAGTGAGGCCTCTTTAGTGGCCATATTAGACCCAAAAAATTGTTAGATTTAAACTCAGAAACCTAGATTCAATCTAAGCATGGGGTATTTTTAATATCATATACATTAATTCTCTTGTCTGTCTGTGACATGCCATTCCAACCCGTTAATCTGCGAGGTCGATTCTGTAACCCCCCAGTTGATAAAAATGAGGTTTCGAAAATCAGGTGCAGGTCGTGATGGTGAAGAGAAACTAGAAACGAGGTCCCACTGTTTAATTTTAGATATTTTATATATTAATTCACTACGTCTGTCTATCAGTCAATCTGTGACGGGGGTTTTGGGGGTGGGGGAAGGAGAGGCCGGTGAAGCAACGGGCGATCGGTGTCAATCTGTGACGAGGTTGGACCACCACGATTTCCGTGTACAAATCGTCTCCACAAAGCATTGCAACCATCCGAAGGGTAGGAATGACAGTTGGATCGCATCCCTTTCCCACCGCACCAGAGGCGGATATAAAAACCTTCCCCTCCCCCCCCCCTCCCCCACTACCGAAAGAACCGACGGTTATATAGAGGAGTGTGTTTTCGGAATTATCCAAAACTTTCGAGAACCAAGGTTCAAAATGTCAAAATCAGGGTTTTGGGTTTTTTCACGTCGGGTAAGGGAGTAAATACCCGAACTAATAACCTAAGGGTACACATGGCTAGTTTTGATACCCGCACAACGTCGGTCGAAATCACTACGCGTTCGAGATGGCTGGAGTGACATAGCCACGAGTGTCCGAAGGTCACAGGTACCACTAATTTAAAAGTAATTTAAATGGATTTTAAATGGATTTTGGGGTTTTTATCATGAGAGTGTTGGAACCTCTTTCAATTTTAAAGATACTACCTTACCCTAAGGTCACTTTCGTCATTAAATAATCCCCAAAAAGTGTTGGAACCTCTTTCAATTTTAAGATACTACCTTACCCTGAGGTCAGTTTCATCATTAAATAATCCCCAAAATAATAATGAAATGAAATTTTGTGAAAATATGAAGTCGACATGTTGAAAATCATCATAATTATCATAGGCTACACCCTGAATAATTTCAATACTCATATCAAAACATCATAGTAGATGATGGAAAATTTGTAATTAAAAAATTAAAAAAACGAATTAATTTTTTTGAAAAAGAAAATTATTCGTTCTCTCAAAAAGTGGAAACTGACCCTAGGTTACGGTATCTAACCTTGGGTGAAACTTCTTTCAACTTGGAGTCAGAATCCTATCTATAGGGTTAAGGCCTTGTTGTCAGGGCATATCAGGACTCAGACCTCTGGCTCGACTCTTGATTCCCAGACATTAAGATCCTTCCATGTGTAAACAAACAAGGAGCCCCTCTGCTCTATGGCTGAGATCAATCTCAAAGCAACCATCATTAAGGTCAAACAACTGCCAAATGTTAAGCACTCCATGAAAATTCATAAGTGTGTCCCTCATAGAAAAGAGGGAACCTTATGAGAGACTTGCTAAATACCCCCTAACGAGCTCTGTCCAGCACTGGTTTCGCTTGTCTTTTTGCACACCTTTTTCGGCCTTGCACAGTTCTGCAAGAAACGACGCAGCCCGGTTTTCAATGTTCTTCAGTTCTTCAAAAAACCTGAAGGACGTTCCGTTGTTCTTCAGTGCCAACGTTTCACATAACAGGTTGCGCTGCTCTTAGCGCATCTCCACCAGTGCTCAGTATGTGACCCTCCACAAATATTTCTCACATCCAAGTTTAGTTATTTCCTTTTTTGCAACCCCCTCTCCATAAGATTGAAAGAGGGACTGCAAATAGGTGCGAACTACTAATTGCAAACCGACCGGGACTGATCATTATGATTGGCCAATCAAAAACAGGGCACAGCAGTCAGATCATATTTATTACATTCTACTCTAGCAGGTGCACAGCTTTGCTACTGTTTTTATCAGCTTGAGCAAACTGAGCAAATATGCAGGAGAAAAACCATTTTCCTGAGCCAAGCCGGCACATGTTGACTTTTCTTCATTCCATTGTAATGTGCAAGGGTCACATACTGAGCATCGGTGGGGATGCTCTTCTAGGTGTAAAATCACTCCCACTTTTGAAGAGTGACCACAAAGACCCTTTTCCTTCTACACCTTGTGATCTACAAATGTTTTAGGTTCATATAACATTCTCCTCATGCCCTTGTACAGTGGAAAACCCTGGCAGCAAGGGACTATATCTGCATATTGACCACAAAGCTTCAAGGAGTGGAATCCCCTGCTGCCCTAAAACTGGTATGGACGGGAAGGGGGGTTTTGATGACTGCTAATACCTCGATGGTAGAGGAGCCCTTGTATCCCATTGCAATTCTTATCGAGGAGCTGAAGAATGATGATATTCAGTTGCGGCTGAACTCCATCCTCCGTCGCACGGGCACTCGCTGAGGAGCGGACGCATAAAGAGCTTATACCCTTCCTCAACGAGAACAATGATGATGACGATGAAGTGCCTTTGGCTATGGCGGATGAGCTGGGCGGCTTTATCCCCTACGTCCGAGGAGTGGAGCACGCCCATGTGCTGTTGCCTTGCATTTTGGAGGAGACGGTTGTCCAGGAGAAGGCCGTGGAATCGCTGTGTAGCATTGGAGCCCAGATGAAGGAGAGCGATGTGGTAGATTGGTTCATTCCCCTTGTCAAGGTCAGTATCAGGGTTTCTGTGCTTTTCCCTTTCTTTCTTCTCTGTCTCTCTGTCTCTCTCTTCTTCTCTTTTAGGGTTTCAGCATTCCACACACTTTTCAAGGACATAGGTATGTATGGGTTTAGGGTTTAGGGTCCTGGAGCCAAGCAATGCGAGCTGGAAACTACAAACTACAACCTATTCCATGCCTTTAGGGTTCCTTACTATATGTCCGCGTTGGTTTGCATCATGGTTTGCTGGTGTTGTAAGAGTCTGACCAGATGATCTGTTCCAGAACCTCAATACTGCCTGACACTTCTTGTCCACGACATAGCAAAACCAGGAAGCTCATTTGAATTTTTTTATTATCAGGGTTCATTCATCTGAATGAGCATTTTGTGTGTGTGTGTGGGGCATGTAGAGGCTCGGTGCTGGAGAATGGTTCATAGTACGGGTTTCGGCCTATGGATTATTTCACATTTCTTATCCAGGAAAGCACACATTGTTGACCAGGATGTCTGTTTGTGTGGCTGAGACGGCCAGACTCGGTGTGCCAAGAGGTCCACCAAGAATTTGTGCTGGAAAGAGAGATGCTGTTGCTACTGGTTTGGTACAGGCATCGTCCTTGGCACCCTGGGTCCGACTTGCACCACCCAGGTGTTTTCCTCAAGAAGGAGAGGTGATTTGCCCTTCTATTTGTCTCCTTCCTCTCTCCTTTTGAAGACCAGGGCACCATTCTATGAAACTCCCTTATCTATGTTACTGTTGTGTGTATTCCTCACAAAAATTCTGGACTCCAACTTTGCTATCTGCTAAATACCATTGTTATCACTTGCATATTGTGAACAAGATTCCTAACCCAAGTAATTATATCTTCGTTTTTTTCTTGCTTGATTTGCAAGTCCTCTGTACATGGCAGTTGATTTGGCTGATCCCAGACACACAACATGAACTGCTGTGGGACTATAGCATGTGTGCTGATACTAGCCGGGGTACTGCTGTTCAGGAGCTCATTGCACGATCTCTTAAGGGTGCGCTGCTCTTACTCCTGCCCAGCAACAGGTCTTTCTCTTTCCTCCGCTATTTCTTACATGATCACAAAGAAGTTACACAAACCCAAGAGAGGATGAAGGTGAGAATCCTGATGAACTCTGGAGACACTTCATGCTTATTGTTCCCTGGGTGGATATTGCATTGTAGTGGTCTCAGAGTTACTTAGCTGATTGCATTTCTGCTGCTCCCCTTCCACCTGATGGGGATAAAACCACTCAAGAGTCTTCAGCAGTAGTGTTAGCATCTTGCAGGGTTTAGGCCTTCATGTGTACAAGAAGCTAAATGCACGCAGGGAATGACACGAGTGCATGCTTTATTGGGGGGTTACATCAACTTTGACTACAACAGATGAAAGACAACCTTCAAAAAAAAGATCAAATATGGTTTATATAGTTCCATATCCAACTTTTTTGTTGCAAAGGAACCTTTCAAGAAAGATGATCTTCAACAAAAGTAATTTTTGAAGGATTTGGGCGTTTTAATTGTCAAAAACCATCTTTTTTTGTAGTTTGTGCAAAGTATTTGATTGAAATGATTTAATATGCACTTGTGTTCAAAAATTGTTTTTCCTTCTAGAAAATATTTTTTTCATGAATTAATGTTTAGTTTAATGGAAACGATTAAACAATTGTATGGTTTGCTAATGTTGGCATAATGCCATTTTGTAACTATAAACTTTGATTTGTAAATGTCAAAAGGTAAATGTGATATTTTTGCATTGGTGATCAATTTTTTAAGGGCTGATTAGCAACCAAAGCACATTACCATTGAAGCAACAAATATTTTAATGGAAAAACTTTGGCTAAAAATTTGATAGAATTGTTGGACACTTATGACCTAAAGAGGATAATTGTTACTTCTATTAAGGACGAGGGATTTAATGTAAACACTATGATTGCATCCTTAAAATCAATTGTGAGTTGTGATGTTTTGGGTTTGGAAGAAAATTTTCATGGAACTTTGGTTGTGCATTTTTCAAAACATGTTAATATGCAATAACAAATGAAAAAGTTTGCAAAAACTTAAAACATTATGAAAAATTGTGTCGCCAAAAGCATACTACCCTACAATTAATTCTTAAAAAAAAAATCATATACAATTATTGTGCAATTATCTCCCCTAGAAATAGAATGTATTTATAAATAAATTGTCACATTAGAAAATTATTTAGTTGTTACTTTATAATTGTTGTAAATGTGCCACTAAAGCAACGATTATTTTGCAACTAATGTACAATTTACATACATGCGATCATGCCACATGTTCACATTTCCACCACCCATTATGTGATACATTTGTAATTAATTTTCAATTATAATTCCCATTGATACAATTAGCATGGTCACTAGTGTGCCACTACTAAAATATTATTGTTCAATTATGTTATCACTATAATATAACAACTTATAATTTAATAAGGATACATATTCATCAATTATTTATATCTTTATCATATGTGCTTCATTTTGAGTGATTTAAAATGTTATGGGAGCACTACTACAAACTTTAAAAATCATCTTTGAGGTGCAAAGGAAAAGGATTAATGAAAAAATAACAAGAAAACAAATAAGATTTTTAATTTACAAAACACGTTTTTTTTTTGTTTTCTCTCTTTAGACCCCTCCTACTTTCAAACCTCATAACTTTTCTATTTCTTATTCATTTTAAATAATTCAAAATGTTATATAAACACCATTTGAAGTTCTACAAATCATCTTTATATTTTAATAACAATAAAACAACATACAAGGAATTTTTTGGGTGTTTGGGAACTAGCCTTTGAAACGTTCAATGGTTTGTTTTTTTGAATTATTGACCCCCTTTACTTTGGGGGGCCATAATTTTCTCAATTATATTCCAATTTTGACCATTTCTAGTTTGCCAAATGCATTAATAAAAGGGGTTCAAGTTTTGTTTGGACACCAAAAACAATGAAGCCCTCTTGTTAGATCCAACTTGCCTTGAACACTTAAATGTTATAATTGTAATTCAATTGCAACTCAATTTGCAACTAATGAATAATTAAAATATTTAAGCCATATGTTTTTTTTTTTGAGTCCCATGTTACAAATTAAATAAAAAAGACTTGTTCTCACATTAAAATATATGTGTCACTTTGGAATGAACTCAAACAAATTTAACCTAAAAACAAAACATAAAATTACAAAAATAAAATTTCATAGTTATTCTTTAGTTCATTTAGTCTTGTGTTTTCCTACCTATTTATTTACCTAAGTAAATAAGTAGGTCCTACTTTCTTACCTACTTGTGTAGGTAGGTAGGTAAGGAAGTCCTAAATAAATATGTAGATATGTAGGTTTTATGACCTACCAACCTACCTATCTATGGTTATGTACAACCTACCTAGCTACGAAAACTTTTTTTTTTTCAAAATACAATTAATATGCCATGTGGCAATTTGTTATTATGCCACATGTCATAATCTCGGACCATCATTAACAATCATAATGGACAATTGAGATCAATATTTTGAAAAAAAAAATGTCCAAAAATCTTCATAGTGCCATGTGTCAAATTTTAATAAATGGAAGACAATTAATCACATTAGCATGACATCATAGGTGTAGGTATAATGGAATTGCATAATTGTTGAAAATGAATTGTTTTTTACACGGTTGCAATTAAGTTGCAATTAATTACATCATATATACAATGAGTTGCAACTCTACAATTCGTGCAACTTGTCCATTAACACTCACAACATATAAATACAATGACTTGCAAGTGTCATGTGCAATTCAAAAATTGAATTGTAAGGCTAATTACAAAACACCCTTTTTCTCATAATGAAATATGTAATTATCAAAACTACTCAAGGAGATTTATAGAAATGCATAACTTGGCCCAAAAAAGTAGGAAAGAATAAACAAGATTGAAACAAGGCATGTGTCAATTTAAGTTTTCCCCCAAGGAAATTTAATATTCTAGTGAAAACAAGGTAACCTTTTCTTTAATGGATTTTTTTGTTTATGTATTTTTTTGAATTCTTGCCATGCATAGTCTTCTTTTTTTTTTCTTTTGCATATTTGTTAGTAAAATTATCCTTTTCCAAAAAGCTTTGAAATTTAAAAAATCTATTATATTTTATTACAACAAGCAAAGTTTTGTGAAAATGAATGCAAGAGTACCACCTCCACTAACATGGCACATATCTGAAATTATTGTTGATTATTTTGGCCCTATTGTATCTGCTTATATTCTAAACCAATCTAGGAATCATTAATTATTAAGTGCTGCATTAAATTATGCCATATTCATGAGTTTAAGATTCAAAGATGAAATTGATTCTACAACCTTTAACAACTTAATGGAAGAAAATGCAAATGTTATTTTTGAATTATCATGTTTGGTTTCCAACTTTTAAAAAAAAATTGTTGGGTTTTTGGATTATTTTCTTTCCTTCTTAAAGAAATATGAAAAAAATATTTCATAACATGTTTTCGTTGATGTTGGACCAAAGGTTTAAAACCCTTTGTCTTATGTTCTCACTTATTGTTCATGAGCAAACAAAGGCAATTGTTGAAGAATGTGATAAAAAAAAATTATTTCCTATTCTTTTTAAGTGTCATTATCTTTTGCATCCTTTGGCTGAATCTAAAGTTGGTGTTGTTAATCACAAGATTGAAGAGGACAACAATTTGGATATCTTTGTGATGACAACTCAATTCAACCAACATTGGAATTGATCAATAGAAAGCTTCTAATGATTGAGTGGATGTCAAAAACATCAAATGTCCATTTCAATGGTGGGAAAATTTTGAGTGTATCTTTCATAGAATAGGTTTATGTGTTAAACAAATCTTAGGAATAGTTGGATCCCAAATTGAGACAGAAAGGATCTTTTCCTTCACTAAAATCCTTACTAGTTTTAAGAGATGTTTACAATAAAAAAATTTGAACAAATTAATATTTGTCAACAAAAATTGACCCAACGATTCTAGGATAGGTTGGAAAGCCTTTTTTAGCTTGGTAGGTTTAATTGAGAATGATGAAAATTCAAAGGACTTAAGGGAGTTTTTAAGGAGCTTTTGAAAGGGATGAAATTATGGAGCTTTAAATTTTGAATTTGAAAATCTGTAACAACTTAAAAGTTTTCATTTTTTATAATGATTTTTAAATTGTAAAAATAATAAATTCTAATTATGTAAATTATTAATTTATTTTTATTAGTGAAAAATTTAATAACCATGTTGTGAAAACTGATTGTTATTGTATATGCAAGAAGTATTTTATTTGAAAATCGGGTGAGTTTGGGAAAATTAGAAAATTTGGTACCCTAGTCGATTCACACCAATCCAAATATACATGATTTAAAGAACTAATCAAGTGCTCATAACATGATGTAAAAATTGAAATTGATCGATTCTCACCAAACAAATGAAAATTGCCCAACACTAGTTTTTTCCTACATTGGGTTTGCTGGTATTTCACCATAAGTCTGGGTCTGTGGATATCTGCAGTTTAAAATGTTTTGCTTATTAGTATTTTCATTAGGACCCATAGAAAGTAAATTAACTTTGATAAACAAATCAAATAGGTAGTAATTTTTTTGTTTAGATCAGTGTAAAATAACAACCTTGGCTGAAAATCCCTATGCTATTTGGTGGACCTCCCCAAGTTCAATTCCTTGATCCAGGCTGAGTGAACCCCATTCTATGAGGTGGGAAATCAGACCCATTTTACAAAGAGAATAGTTTGAGAGAAATAGTCAGTGAAAGAGTCCACAAAATGGGTTCCCCCTTTCACCCAAAGATCTAATGCTAGTCATTCTTTTTTTTTAAAGGTTTTTTTTAGTAAGTTTATGAACGTCTTTTCCCAAGAGATTTCAGATTTGGTCTTTGATTTGGGAAGCATTTTGTATTTCATGATTTAGGTTTTCAAGGTTCTGGAAATCCTTTTTGTGGGTTGATTTTGTTATTTTGGCTATTGTAGGAAGATTGTGGGGCCATTGATTCTAGAAAATGCCAAAGTGTGTTTGATTTTTTATCCACTCCTATTTTAGATTTGATTGCACAAGTACTTGGATTTTTTCTAAGGGCCCCTTTTTGGAGTCCACTATTTGTTCGACAATTCTTCAAAGGCTCCAAAGGATTCATGAGGTTTTGTTCACTTCTTTCTTTGGAGGGGAAAATATTAAACATGCCATAGAATATAAATGTGTTCAACACAAAAAAATATCAATTGACATGTACTGGCCCCCTCCTTACCTTTCCCCTTCCCAACGACTTCCTTCACTCAACTTGGTTTTAACAGTGTCCTTTGCAGAACATATTCATGTTGTGTTGAATCCAAACACCCTATTAGGAGTCACAAGTGCCCCTTTAGACCATTTTTTAATTCTTATAGTTTTTTAAGAATTTTTTAAATACATCTTTCAAAATAATAATAATAATAATAATAATTGTACAAATTCAAATGCATGCAAAATTAATTGACTTGTGTGTTCACATCTAAAAATTTGTTCTCTTCTAAATCTAATTCACATTACAATGTAACATGGGGTGAATTGTAACATGGGAACTAATATTGTAACAACATTGGGCAAGAGATACATGGTCATCATGACATGGGGTATCAAACCTTAAATTTGGTGTTGCAAACCCATGAGCCTTAAATTCATTGCAAAGGTGTGAAACCTTGTAAAAGTTCCAAACCTTCAAACAAGCGAAGAAGGTATTCAATTTGTTACAAAAAATTAACCCACTTTTTTATGACCTTTAAGCCTTATTAGGTTATTAATTTTTTTGCACAATTATGGGCACAATTAGTTGTTAAAGAATTTGTTCTAAAATGGTGGTGGATCTTACATTGCCATAGGAAGCAACACATCGTTACTACAAAAACATGTTATTTTGATTAAAGAATCCAATTAAGAAGGACCCCATTTGGATAGGCATCAAAAGGATCATCATGTCAATCTAGACAAGGTGATTTGGACTTGTTATGCATGATTGGGGTGGTCTTTTTTACTAGTAGTCTAGTAGAGTATTGGACTATTTGATTGGTCATTTTGACTACTAGATAGTGGACCATAGAATTAATCAAATTTCTACCCCATTTTTTGGGATTATTATGTTTTTTTTTGGTAGGTATGTTTAAGTAGGTACGTAGGTAGGTTGTATATAAATTTAAATAGGTTGTAAATTAGCAAGTAGGTAAGTGGTAGCTTTTACTTAACCTAACTTAGGCTTACCTCTACTTAACATTAGGTTTAACCTTTCTAATTTAACCTAACCTAACTTAACTTACCTACTTTAACCCTTTAAACATGTATATAAGTTACAAGTATTAGGAATTGAACCCTTCACCTCCCTAATAATAAACCAAGTCTTTACCGATGGACTACACCTTTCAAAGTTGACAAAGCTTATCAAGTTTTTTATTTCATTTATTTATTTTACATCATTAATTATGTAGGTAAGTAAAGAAAGTTAGGTAATTAATAATTAAGTTGCATGATGCTTGGTAAGTAGAAGGGTAGGTAAATAGGTAGCTTATAGTCCATAGGAGGTAAATAGTTAGGTAGGTAAATGGGTAGGTAGGTAGGGATTTCAGATGGTAGGTGGGTACATAAGGATGTAAGATAGTAGGTGGGAAGTAGGTGTGTATGATGGTAGGTGCAAAATAGGAGGTAGGTAGGTAAGGATGTAAAATGGTGGGTGGGAAGTGGGAGGTAGGTAGGTAGGTAGGTAGGGTTGTATGATGGTAGGTGGGAATTGGGAGGTTGGTAAGTAAGGTTTTATGATGGTAAGTAGGAATTGGGAAGTAGGTAGGTAGTGTTTTATGATGGTAGGTGGGAAGTAGGAAGTATGTAAGTAAATAAATTGGTGAGTAAGGATGTAGGATGGTAGGTGGGTAGGTATGTAAGTAAGTAAGTTGGTATGTATGTAGGCCTAGGCTATTGTTTAGCCTAGTTAATAATTATCTTGACCAATTAAGTAGCATAGGATGTCCCATTTGATTAGAACATCATTGTTCATCTTGATTAAGAATGTCATTTTGTTTTGTCCAACTTGACTAAATGTCCCAATTGATTAGAAGCCATTGATCATTTTGACCAAGGTGGTTCTTTTTTTTGTCCAACTTGACTAGATGTTCAATTTGACATATAATCAAATAAGTCACTTCAGTCAAATTTACCAATAATAAATACACATGTCCCGAGAATGTAGTAAAAAAAGACTTGTTAATCAACTTGAACCTTTTGAAAAACCATTAATTGTCGTAGTGCATTAAGTCAAGTGGTAATTTAAAAAGTTTAATGTTTTGAAAATTTTATTTGATATGGTTACAAAAAAATAAATAAAAAGGTTTGATGGGTTTGAGGGGTTGTTGAAGTATTGTGTGCCCTTGCATGAAAGCTTTACCCAATGTAAAGTCAACAATAATTTTTTTAATTTTTATACCAAACTAGATTCAATTCATATGTAAAACCCATATTGTTTAATAAATGAAATGAAAAAATGAAAGATCACATAAAATACAAATTAACAAAAGAAAGACAAAAACAAAAACAAACTTGTATTATGATTACAACACCACAACAAGCTATCAACAAGAAATTGCAGTGCATATCATGCGTGTGCATCACACACATTAGTAAAAGCTTCATTGAAACAAAGGTACAACATAATATGAAATCCATATAGAAAAGTTAGAAAAACAAGTATTAACTATTATAAAACTTCCTAGTTGATTAATAAATTGTCCAAAGTTAATTGCAACCCAAATGTGGAAATTTCATTCCTTTTCATGCTCAAACATTGTTTGAAAACCTTCTTGCTAACATGTTACACCCACGAATTGTCAAGAATCTTTAAACCAAAATGAATGAGGGTTAGTGAAAAAACAAAGATCAAAAAAAAAAAAAAAAGTTTAACTATGAATACAAGTTTGTGTCAAGTTGGAAACATAGTTGGATGAAATTGTATGAACAATGTTGCAAGGAAATTATGATTAAATGGGGAAATGAAAAGCTTTGAGAAAATTGGGTGATTTTCATCATCTTAAATGGTACTACTAGAACAAAGAACAAGGTGCATTTCAACATAGTTGTAACAAAGTATAGTTCAACTCAAAGCGATAACAAATCACCTTCGAACATCCTTGATTAATAATAGTTGGAAACAAGTGCAAGAACAATGAAAATTTAGGGCAAAAGAAACAAATCAAAATTCAACAACACAATGATGCAATGTAAAATACAAGAGCATTAAAATTAGAGATTAAACTAAAGCAAGAAGCAAGGATGAATCCTAAAATTAACAATTATGATTACTTTAAGATGTTAAAGATGGATGGCATTGATGGAAAGTTTCATCAACAAAAACCAATTGGGTTAAATCAAAGGGTTTGAATGAATTTGATCTAAGGACCATATTAAAAAAAGTTATCCATATGTGTTTGGAATATGTTGAGGATTTAGATCTATGGTTGAAATTTATATAACTTAAAATTCTAATTCAATGGCTCAATTTAAGCAAAGGGAAAATCATCAACAATGAACATCATTAGATGATATGTTTGTTTTATCTTGAGAGAAAATGGTAACAAAATGACTAAGAAATTGAGGCCTTTTTTTAATCATAGCAATTAATTCAAACTGACACACTCAACATTTTGTGCATTTAAAATATCAACAAATTAAATTTGAAAAAATATATTAATGAAGTAGACCATGCCATCTGTTACTTAAATGGAGCTCCAACCTTATATTAAAGTTAGGTGAACAAAAGGTTAGGTATCGTTAAAAAAATTATTTTCAATGGTGTAGATTTGTGGGAAGATGGTGGCCTTTAGAATTCATAATTTGGACAACACATATTTGTTAGATTGGTAGCAAAAAACATAGTCAATGGTTAAAAACCTTACTGGGTGTGAGGTGATTTTCTGTCCATGTACTTTTAATTCTATGAAGTGATGATACTTGGAGGTACATATGTTATTGGTGAAGGAGAAATGCAAAGTGTATCTTTAGATATTAAATCACACTTGTAATGAAAACAAATAGTTTGCCTCCTATGCATCGTTTGTGATGTGTTTAAATAATAATTGATTTTGCATTGACCAACTTTTTTTATTCACCATAAACATTTAACCATGATGAACTAAACTCAAATATTCAAATCGGAAATCACATCAGAAAAAAAAAAACCAAATGATCCATATTCATGCCTTTAAAGAGAAGAGGAGGGAAAGAGGCAAGGAAAGACCTCTAATTTAGTGGCCAATGGAAGGTTCCAAACTTGGTGGCCCTTGAAAGGAATCTAATGCTTAAAGGTAAATGGGAAACATTTTTGTTTGGCGGCCAATGGAAGGTTCCAAGCTTGGTGCCCCTTGGAATGTTTTATGTTTGGTTACCTTTGGAAGGAGAAGGAGAAACATTATTTTTCACTTCTTTTTACTTTTCACCTCAAAAGATTTTACTTAAATTTGTTTTCCATTATTTTTAGAGTTTTGTTTTACCATGGTTTTAGACTATTATTTTGTGTCTTTATTTCCTTTCTTTTGACTTATAAATTACACTCACACGTCCCGATGTACCAAGTCTTTCATACATTCATCACCAAGTTGATTTTGATCGAACATTTTTTTTCCCCTTCCTTGAATTCATAGTGTCACGCATGACCACATCTTATAGGCTTCAAGCCACACAAGTAAATGAAAAATCACTTTGAAAATCGTCCCTAGATTTGACATTAACCCAACACCTTCGCGATGAAGATCTCAAATTATGAGAGGTGTGCTTTTGTTCCAAAATCGAACCCCCTTAAACTTGGTAATATTGGATTTTTTCGAATTCTCGTACCTTGGCAATTTTGTTGCAAGTCGACTTCACTTTTGGTGATGAATTTCAAACTGTTTGTGAAATTTTTTATGAAACTAAAGACATTTCAATTTTTGCATGGTCTTTAATTCTTGGTGTTGGACATTATTGTTAGTTGTGTGGTCCAAATTGTCGATTATTTCTAAAGCTTAAAACTCAACATGTACTTACAGCTCTTCCGTGAACTTATCCATAACTTAAATAAAAACTTTGTTTATCATGAAATCCATGTTACAATTTTCACCCTATCACACTATTTATTTTAATTGTTATGTTGTTTTGAATTAATCCTACATGCTTACAATGCTTGAAGATTATTCTATCCCCGTTAGACCTTTCATTAATACACCTTTAACTATTTTAAGAATTTGAAATCATCTTTGTTTGGGTTTTAGTGCACAACTATCCATTAAATATTAGAATGAGACCAACATTTTGTCGAACATTATGAATTTTATTTCTTACCCTAACCCTCTAAAGACTTCTCAACCCCAAACACACAATTGAAGTTTTAAAACTATGATTATCAACTTTTGTCAAAAAAAATAATTAACCTTACACCTCATTCATCCATTATCGAAACAAAAACAACCCCCCATGCAACTATGTGCACCCACCATTCTTCATTCTAACTGGAAATCACTAGAAACCTTAATAGCCTTATCACACCCCAATACCCCTCATGCAATTCTTGAAATTTGAAACTACCATGCATGGATGTGTCAATAGGGCTCACATTGGATTATGTTAAAAATTAAAAATTCATAAATTGACTAGTATGTTTGACCTTTAATATAAATAGGCCATATTTGATCAAGAAATTTAAGTCCTCTTTTTCAACAATTGAAATTGAATATCATACATAAAAATCTAAATCATAATTTTTTTGTTTCATTTCAAAAATTGATTAAAATGGTTCCAATTGGAAAATGGTTTTAGATATCAGCAATTAAAATGGTGTTATCATTTTAGGTTTGTGGTTTAGATCAATGGTGATGATTTGAAAGTTCTAAAAGATGGTTGCACTATCAAGAAATGGGCCATGAACATTTTGAACTTTCATAGGATATATTTTGGTTTCCAACTCAATATCTACCCTTTTTAACACTTTTTTTTGTTGGCTTCACATTGCCAATTTGTTGGTTGTGCATTTTTTCCTTGTTTATTTGCTATGGCTTAGGTGTAGTTATTTTCTTTCCATTTTGCTTTTGTATGTGTGATTTTTTGCATCACAATTGTCTTTTTGTCATATAGATCTTTCATGTTGCTTTTGGTGCTTATAATTTGGCACAACTACTTAGTTTTTAAGTTATTTATTAGTTAATGTTTGTGTTGTACATTTTGCAATGGTAGCTAACATTTATTTTTATGATTGTTTTGCTACTTTTGAGATTTGCCAATTGTTAACATTCCTGAAGTGCCTTCAAGCTTTCCCAAATCTAAACATATCCATAATGGATTATCTTTCTTGTTTTGATTGTTTCATTTTTGTTTTGATAATTTTGAAATTGTTACAAGTTCTCTAAAATCTTCTTATCAAGGTTTTTTTTTGTTTAGTTCCATTCAATTTTTCACTAGGACTTAATTCCAACTATTATTGGATGTTAATAAAGTAATTTACTTTTTTTCCCAATGTTCTTGTTGTTATATGTTTGACACATGTTTGTTCATATTTGCATTTCTTTTGTTCACATAGATTGAGAGATGTTTGCCATTCTCAAATTAGAGGATGTTAAAGTTTTAGATGTTAATATTGACAATGAATGGAACAACTAGGTAGATAAAGATTATCTTGTCATTTCTACTATAGGAGGTAGTGTTTTTTTCAATTCCTTAATTCAAAAGGATTTTCTTAACCATTGTCAATACATGGGGAGTTAGATGAATTGATGAACTAGAGGATGAGGTTTATAAGATGACATTTCTTTTTGCAAATGGCATTTTGGGGATTTTAACCTAATGGGTGAATGCGCACTAAGGTGGACCAAAAATGGCACATGTGAAGTCCACAATTTTACTTTTTCATAATTTTTAATTTGAATGTTAATATATATTTTGGGATGTAAAATTGTCCATTTGAAAATAGAAAGTAAGTGAAATATTTAAACTTTAAACTTACAAGTTTTAAAATTATGACACATGTTTTGACTTGATCAGCTAGGAGAAAAGTTAGAAGCAAAAACATGGGTTTTTTTTCAATTTTTAATATTTGGTAGATGTTATGTAAGGTAGTAATGTCATGTTTTACAAAATAATTTTCAATATTTCCATCTCAATAAATCATGGACTTTATAGACTATTGGCAATCTTATGGAGACTTGACAAATTAAAATATTAAACTTGCTTGTAAACCTTTATTTTAGCATTACAATAGCCTCACAATCATACTAGGGGAAAAATCAACATTTCATACATTATTATTATTAATACAAGTTCATAAAACTTACTATGGACTATGACGGAAGATGTTACATTGCTTTAAAAATGCACCTTGTAATGAAGTGATGAAATTTTATTTTGAAATTTGAAAATTTGATTTTACAAGTGTTATAGATCACCATAATACCTTTACCATTTCAGCAACAAATTGTCAAATATTTAATCAAATTTGAAATCTTAACTTTAGCATTTGGTTTTTGGCAAGTAGTTATAACAAATAATAAACAAAATAATGGCATTGTTATGGAACAATCTAATGTGTTTAGATTGTCTTAGTTATAAGTCACTATCATGAAAGGTCTGTGGTTTAAAAACTAACAATTGAGCTTTTTGATTTTATTAAAATTTTGGCACAAATAATAAATATTTTTCAAAATTTTGGCAAAACAAAAAATAATTTAATTTATGCCGAAATGGTAAAAGTATTACGATAATTGGATGAATCCCTTCTATAATTTTCAATCATATCCCAACACATATGATACCAAACTTAGAGGTAACCACCCCACCCCCCCCCCCAACTACCCCCATGACACCAAAAAATAAATTGTTTAGTGTGCAACTACCTTAATTGAAGTTGAGAATGTTTGATAGGTGATACAAAATGAAACATATACACTTTGAAAATTGGGCCAAAATATCTTTAATGCATGGAGAACATTCAAGAAATTGATGTCTTTTTACTAATTGTTGATTTGCATGAATTATATTGTAGATTTCTTGTGTTTAGCCTTTGTGATTTTTTGTTATAGGTTAGAAAACAAAATGGTGGGGTAGTTGCAAGATAAGGTGGCCCACTTTTTGCGTCACATTGGACTTTCTATAGAATGTATTTTATTTGAATGCCACAAATGTATGGTAAAATCATCAATGTGGTAACAAAAATTATTATAAAAATTGTTAAACAAATAAAAATATATACATAATGATGAAATTCAATAAATATACACCAAACATATAGTAATGAACTTTTCAAATGGAATCATGGACCATGGTTTTGAATCTATATGAAGATTCAAATGCACCTTTTAATACCATTTCATTTGAAGATTTCTTATAGGGATTCAATATGTGATATATGTTAGGAAAAAATTACAAAACTTGAACCAACAAATAACTATGAACTTGTGAATGACCAAATGTGGACCTTATCTTCAAAAGTCCTTAGTTTCATTATTTTCCCCTAAAATATATGCCAAAAAGTTGTTTATTTGGGCTCCTATTCATTTGAACTTTATTATTTCATTAATCATCACATAATTTGCACATAACATTAGTTTTTAAAGGTTTTTTCCATTTTAGTGTTACGTTCATCAAAATTGAGTCACCTTATCTTGCAATCACCCAATGAACTCTACCTATCACCAAGGTAGCTTTTAAAACATGTACATTGCAATTTGATTTGCTTTCTTGTTTGTATCTTATTTTTTATGTTGAGCCTTATAGCATTGCTAGTTTGTTTTGAGTGATAGGGAATGTCATTAGGTCATGAGAGGCTACAAAGGTTGTTGGAACAAGTGTGTCAAGTCCAAAATTCAACATAATGACAAATGCTACCTACAAGTCTTGAGTCAAACGTGTTGTTGATCAATTAGTCAATTGTTATTGGCTTCAGTAAAAACACATGCAAGTTTAATGTTCTTTTTTTCTTGAAGAAATATTGATGTTCAATTAGAAAAAATGTTAGATTCACATTCCCCAATTATTCAACCTAAGGTTCAACTACTTTTGTACTTGTAATTTCATCATTCATGGTGTAATAAAACAAAAAAATGTCAATGACACTAATTTTTCATTGCACATTGATAAATTTGGTGAATTCCTAAGGTAATATCATTTATTTTTTCCCATCATTTTTAATTTTCATTTGTTGTTCACATGATCTATTTGTTTTTTTATCATTTCGTGATTCTTTTCCTTGCATTTTGCTAACCATTATTGTATTGATTTTTTAGTGTACGTTTATGAATTCACACATGCCTCAAGTAAAAATTGGAAATTATGAATGAAAAACACTATTCTTTGGATGATTATTGTTTTGTGGTGAATTGCTATATATATTCCAAATGTGGTCGAATTTTTTTAAAAGTCTTAATGTTCCATAGATTTGAGTGGCCAAAAACTTGTTTTCATCCTCTTTTCTTGATGCCAAAGAATAAGCTATTGAGGAAGCATGCAAAAGTATGGTTCATGAAAACTCTTATTGGAAAAATATTTTTCATTTTTTTAATAAGTAGAGTTGACCAAGGATGTCCAGTTGAAAGGCAAAAGTATTACTAACAAAACAAGAAGGGTTGCAATCATTTGTATGGTAGACATTATCATCCCCATCAAGTATGGAATGAAGATGTCTAATCATAGGGACCCCAATCTAACTATGTGAAGTAAACTTCTAGTTTGTTTTTTTTGCATTTTCTCATCTTTCATGATATACATAGGATTTTCACTTGGTATGTTTTTGTAGTTATGACCAAATTGACGCTTATGTCATAAATAGGGCCATGTAATAGATTATATCAAATGAATTGCAAGGTGATTGTGCACTTGCTTTTGAAGAAGCTCTGATCCAAGAATAGGAGACATCCAAAAAGTTGCCATGAAGTTGAAGGCGTGTATGTTGCTTTGTTTATTTTCAAATTTTTGATCTTCTCAAATTTTCTAGTGTTAATTTATGTTTTTAAATTTTTCTCCTCCTTTCATTGCTTGTATGGTCAATTTTTTTTTGTCATTGTAGGTTATGGACAAGTCTTGTGCACTCAAGATGTTTGTTCATGTCCATCCTAAAAATAAAGAGAAGGCCATCTTTGTACATTCAAATGATAGGCAACCTCAAGTTGTGAAGGGAAAGTGTGATGATTGTTGCTACACATAATCTAGGAACTAGTTTGCTTGAAATTGTTTTTGATTCATGTGATGATGACAAAATAGGTTTCTGAAATTCCTTTGAAGGTGAACATTTGCATGGAATGATTTGATTTCTAGTTATGGATGAAAATCAATGATTGTCACCAATTTTGGTGGGTTTCATAATTAAACCAATTGTAATATTAGTTTTTCAATTTTTGATCCAAGTGTTGTTGTAACTTTGTTACGCAAAATGTGAGGTCCTTTCAACCATATGATTCATTGGGAAGCTTTGAAGAGTTTAATGTTGTTTAATTCAGTTTGATTAACATTGAAAGTTCAGTTTTCATATAGGAGAAGGTTTTGGGAGAAGAACCTTTGGGATTTGAGGGCCCATCCAATATGCCAAGGGATGGGACCCCAAGATCTGGAAGATTAACCTCCCAAAAGCTTCACCTACGTGAGAACCTGGAATAAAATTATTTTACGAACTTTTTTATCTTTTCATTTATTTTTATTGGTTCTAAACAGTCGACGCTACCCTGGAATAAAATTCTTTTACTATATTTTTATCTTTCCATTTTTTTTTATAGTTCTAAACGGTAGACGCTATCGAGGCGCCGCTAAACTGTGGAATGAAGGAAGGACAGCAGGAGCAAAAGGAGGAGCAGATAAAGAAGATTAAAAAAGAAAAAAAAATGAAACTGTACCTTCCGAAATCATTGACTGTACCTTCCAGATTTCGGAATTCGGAAGGTACAGTCGCGAATTCGGGCTAATGAGAGACCTAAAACTACGGTCTGCTGTTGTGTGCCCAAAACAAAACAAAACAAAACTTCACTATGAAATTTTCTCCGGGTTTTTACATCAATGTCAAATTTAATTGGAATTAACATAAATATCATGAATATGAAAAAACATATGTTAATTTGTCTTTTGATATCCACTAGTTTGAACCCCGTGCCTAATGCACAGGTGTGTGTGTATTTGACGTTACATATTACAAAACCAGATATGAAGTACAAAATTTTTAAACAACTGTCTATACTCATGGTGACACACTGAAAATCCAATGTATAAATCTGGCAATCTTTTACTATTTTTTCACCTCACTTTTGGCTTTTGAAACCCTCCAAAATCACTTCATTTTTGAATTTTTGAATTTTTCATTTCACTTTTCAGCGAAATTTCTCTGGTAAAA
>Ga0116227_10006345_pt1 | contig 24040 bp, 12 predicted proteins | sample S1TSphgellanicum_FD_89693 | JGI IMG/M metagenome (GOLD analysis project Ga0116227, IMG submission 89693) | Host-associated microbial communities from peat moss isolated from Minnesota, USA - S1T2_Fb - Sphagnum magellanicum MG | ecosystem: Host-associated > Plants > Peat moss > Unclassified...
ATTTAAGATTCCAAAATAGTAATTCGGAATTCAAATATCAATTTTAGATCAAATAATTTTTTTGAAGTTAAATAACAAATTTCAGAATTGAAATGTCAATTTTCAGATTCAAATAATAATATTAAAAACTAAAATGTCCATTTTAAGACTCAATTAAGAATTTTTTGAATTGAAATATTAATTTTGAGAATCTAAAATAATAATCTGGAATTAAAATTTCAATTTTCAAGTAAATAATTTCTTAAAATTTAAATGAAAAACTTCAAAATTCAAATATCAAATTTCAAGTTCAAATAAAAACATTTAAAATCAAGTTGTCGATTTTTAGACTCAATAAAGTTTTTTAAACTGAAATGATAATTTAGAATTCAAATATAAATTTTTAGATCAAATAAGTTTTTTTTATTTTAAAGAACAATTTTCAGAATTGAAATGTCAGTTTTTTGGATTCAAATAACAAGATTCAAAATTGAAATGTCCATTTTTAGATTCAAGTATTAATTTTCAGACTTGAAATTTTAATTTTGAAAATAAAAAATAATAATTTGGAATTTAAATTTCAGGTTTGAATCAAATGATTATTTAAAATTTAAATGCAAAATTTTCAGAGATGAAATATAAATTTTCATATTCATATAAAAGTATTCAAAATTAAAATGTTTATTTTTTAATCAATTAATAATTTTCTGAATTGAAATAATAATTTTTGGATTCGAAAATATTAATTTAAAATTAAAAATCAATTTTTAGATCAAATAAGTTTTTTTGAATTTAAATTGAAAATATCATATTCAGATCAAAATTTTCAAATTCAAGTACTATTTTAAACAATTGAAATAATCATTTTCAGATTCAAATATCACATTTCAAATTCTAATATTCTTTTTTTAAAAATTAAAATAACAGTTTTCAGAGTTGAAATATCAATTTTCAGATTTGAATAAAAAAATTCAAAGTTCAAATATTAATTTTGAAATTCATTATATGAATAATATACATATGGACGCATATTATATATATCTAATTTTAGTACATACATTAAAATACACCCCTATGTCATTGTAGAATACTTTTAGGATGCAACTAATTTGGTGACTATTGCAACTAATGGGACATATCAACCTATTAATGGATGAAAATAAATGTAAAATTGATGCAACCAATAGGATAAATTTTTTAATAATTGCATCATAGTTTTAAAAATGACCAAAATAGTTGAAAGTTGGTCGTGTAGTTGCAAGTATTCCCAAATCTAGTTGTAAATGACTACAAGTCGCATGTAGTCATAAATGGAATGGTTACATTTTGGCTGATTTCTACTAGTGCGTGGAAGGAAAATTTAAGGCAACAAAAATAATTACATTTGATACGACATGAAAAATTAAAATCAAAAGCACAAATGCCTATTCCCTAAGTTTAATGATAATCAAATTATAATGGAGATCAAAAGGAAGAAGATTATTATGGAGCAACAATAGGATACTTTAGAACACAAAAATGACAAAGTTAGTTCCATAAGATCTGATAATTCATGGCCAAGACCATATTTGGAAAATAGATTGAAAAGCTACAACACCATGGTTGGTGCCCAAAAGTTTTAAAGAAAATTATTCCACTACAAATTGATGCATCATAAAAAGATCATGATTTGAAAGAATAAAATTAATAACACAAATGGGTATTGGTTAAGGTTTAATGATGATCAAACCAAAATGGAGATGAAGAAACTAAAGACTAAGCTAAAACTAAATAATGAATTAAAGCACCAGAATGACCAAGCTATTTCCATAAGATTTAGTAACTCATGACCAAAACCATATTTGGAAAACAAACTTGAAGAACTACAACACCATGGTTAACACTTGATAGTTTTAAAGAAGACCATATAATTACAAATTAATGCATCATGACAAGATCACGATCTGTAAAAATAAATTGAATAACACAAATGGGTACTAGCTAAAGTTTAATGATTGTCAAACCAAAATGTAAATCATGAAGAAGCTAAAGACTACAATGAAACTAAAAATGAATTAGAACTTTATAATGACCAAGTTGATTCCATAAGATTTGGTAATTCATGGCCAAGACCATATCCAAAAAAACAAACTTGAAAAACTTCAACACAATGGTTAGCGTTCGACAATTTTAAAGAAAACTATTTCATTATAAATTGATGCATCATGACATTTTTTTAATACTATTAATTAGGTCCCAAGTGTAACCTTGCTCCACACATGGAAACTTTGAAACAAAAGTCCTAGTTCATTAATGAAATTTGAAATTTCCTACCCTAAAACAATTTTAGACATAAAAAATAACAATACAATCAGGCAAGTATTTGATTCTAGCAAAGCTAATCATCACAACTCAATCCAAATCCTTTGGAATAAGCATTAATCATAACAGAAGGAAGGCATGCAAAGTTGTATAAGGCACATGACAACATTATTTTCTTTCACCACCAGGAATTAGAGATATGCCAAGTTCTGCATCCCAAAGGCATATTTGGAACCAAACAAGATAAATATTTGGAACCATATTTGCTTTAGCACCTGACATGTGAGTTTTTAGTGAAATGAATTGAAAACACCATTAGGTTTGTACATGGCTTGATCTGAAACTCATAAGGTAATGCCAAGGATTGGACTTATTGATTTATATTTATGGCATCCATAAGATACTGTGAAAGGGTAGATATAAATGTCGTCAATGCGATAAGCCAAAAAATTGAATCCCAAAAAAACAACACATTGTGAGTTTGGTCATAGAAATCCAACTCCAACTCCAACTCCCAAAATGGGAGTTCACTTGGGAGTGTGAGGGTTCATTCCCTCACACTCTTTACACTCTTGGGAACATGAGATGTGACCCCCATGCTTCCCTTTTAGCCTACAACCTTACAAGCCCTTGCCTTGGTCACAAGCCCAAGGCTAAGGTTACAACCGAATACTGACTAGGGTTTAATGATTCTCAAACCAAAATGGAAATGAAGTTTAAGCTTTTTGTTATTACTAAAAATAACAAATTGTTCTAAAACACCGTAATCACTAAGCAGTTTGCCCAACATTTGGCAATTCATGGCCAAGACCATGATCTGAAAAACTTAAATGAATAGCTACAACACCATGGTTAGGGCCTACAAGTTTTAAAAAAAAAATGTTTTAGTTTGAATTGATTAACCATGATATGAAATGATACAATCAGAAGCACAAATGGGTATTGGCTAGGGTTTAATGATTATTAAACTAAAATGGAAATAAACATGAAAAAAACATTTGATTTGTAGCTAGAGCTAAAAGGTTTCAAAATTAAGTTTCAACCCATAAAATCAAAATACATTATTCTAGAATAAAAAAATTGAGTTTTAAAACAATTGGCTATCAAATTGGCTAAAAAATGGGTAAACATTTGTTATCAAACATGGTTGGATTTCCATTCAAAATGTCATTTGTCTACCAAAACATCTAGCAAACAAGGTTTAAGACAAAGTATTTCAAATTGCAAAAGTTGTTTATGAGATTGCCTTGGGAAATCCTTGGGTGGTTATTGTGTAATGTTAGAAGGCATTGTGATATTTCACAAGGTTTAAGGCATGCCATTCCACAAACTCACCCAAAATGTATGTCAAGTTTGATTTATTTGAGGGAGGTGCCACATCATTGATGCAGCCATTGGCAATTTTTTAAATATGTCCAATGACAAATGCATCTATTAGAGGAGGGAATAGAGGACTAGGGTATGCAAAATTTCTTTCATGGCTATGGGGACATTTAGGGGTACAAGGGTTTGGGGTACAAGGCAAGAAAAAATCTAGATTTTGTGAAGGCATAACAAGGTTTTTTATTTCTAGGGTTGGAGGTGGAGGTTCACATTCTTACTACTTAAAGGATGTTTTAAGCCATCCATTAGTTAGGGTCCATAGAAATTTAGAAACTTTGTGGCACTGAATGAAGAATGTCCATGATAATAAAGAAATGTTTGCCAAAAGGTAAGTTCTTTGGCAATGCAATTGAAACATTCTTCGTCCTTTTGCACACCTTAACTTATAGAAACCATGATTTTCTACATTTTCCTACGTTGGGCTAAGCCTCACTTGGAAAAAATGTAAAGTTTGGAACAAATAACTGCACATAAACTCCTTGTACCTCTTCCTTCAAGTTGTGTCAATCTTCAAAAGTCGAATGTCCTCAAGTTGCATTCGTCTCCAAAAACTTGTTCACTCCAATGCCGGACCTGAGGGCAACACTCTACACCTCTTTCTCACTCTCCTTTATGCCTTTTATCTTTTGCCTATAATTTTTTGCTCTCCCTCCTCTACATTTGCAGTTTTCACAATAGACATTCTCTTCTCACTCCTTTGCAACTACAAATTGTGGTTTCAACATAGGTAAACATGGGCCCTTTCCCTCCTGTGTAGCTCCAATCTCTCATGTGAGATGCATGGGACATAAACATGGGGTTTTCAATGGGTAGCCAAATTTGACACGAACTCAATTTGTGTTGAATTGAAGTGGTATTTTCAATTTCAAGCCTTGTTGGGTTGTAGTGTAATTTTTTCTTGTTGTGTTGTTGATCCGGTCCCCTGAGTGGAACAAACATGGACTTCTAGTGTTGCATATGTCCAACTTCACAAATAACTTTGTTATATAGCAAATGTGAAATAGATGTGCCTCCATTTTACATAAAAAAATTTCTTTCAATGTTTTATGTATAAGATAAAGCTTTACAACAAGAGCATTCTCAAAATAAGAAGTCTGGGACAAGATGATCACCAAGTCCAACCCCACATTTTGAGAATGTTTTCAACCCCTTGGCTTTACTCTTCATAAAGCACAAGACAAAATTATGCAAACCTAACATACATAGATCACAAGGCAGAAAAAGAGAAGGATTTTTACACCTCCTCCTTGAAAATAGGAGGGATCTTACACCCATAAGGAGACATAATTTATCTCCCTTTTTTAAGAAACATGCATAATATCCCTCATCTTTTCTAGGAAGGATATAAAGTACTGATAAGGTCCAAATACAACAAGAATTTTGTCCCAGTGCTTTACGAATGAACGAATTGAGTGATAGATACAATATCTTATTCAATATCATTTGACATTATAATGCAGGTATGGTTTTCCTTTCAATTTTGTGAGGTAGGTGGGTTGGTGACCATCCACAAAAGGTCTTAGCCAATTTAGCTATAGGTCCCAAAAATAAGTAGCAAAAGTTTGGAAACCTCCTATGTTCTAGCAACAAGCTAAAACTAATGTCCAAATACAGCAATCTGACAAATTTGGTGAACTTTTTTAGAATAAAAAATAAATCTTGCAAGTAAGAAATCCACTCTTTAAGGCACAGATGCAAAAAAATTCACACAATAAAAGTTATATAGTTGAGTATAAAGGCAGCTTCAACACGTGTCTTTTATAATAATAAATTAATATTCCTAAAAAATTGAAAAGATTCTGTATTTTCCTTCACAAAATATTGTTTTTGGGGAAAAAAAAAATCTTCTTTGAAAATTTCAAACATTTCTACAAATAATGTAATTTTGTGTCCAAGCTGCCAAGGTACCTACTACAGTACATTCATTTAGCTTGGATTTGTAAAATGAAGCAGCTACTACCTTCATGACATCTGGAGGTTTTGGATTTGCAGATTATGCAGGAGGTGTGTGCTATTAATGTAGTACACCCAAGATAAAGTGGAAGCTGAGCAGTCAGCAAATCAGATAAAGACAAAGTGGGCAGGATCCACCCTCCTTACAAAACCCTAAATAGTTCCCAATAGACCACTGCTCCCTAAACCCCATGTTGGCTTCTGCTTCACCTCTGCTGCTGCTGGGTTCATCTTCTCCCCAACAAACAACAAAAACCTTTGTGGGTTTTTGGTGTTCTCCATGTTCTGGCAAATCCAGATATCACATCTTCAAGTGTTCCTGATACCCAAGAGTGAGTATTGTCAACTTTCACATTTGTGTTTTTTGTGCAACCCATTTTTGAGCTTCTTCTTCGGTAAGTGCATTTTTGGGGGGTTTCTTCTTTTTTTCTGAATGAAAGCTATCCTGGTAACCTTTTTCTTCTTGTTTGATTGATTGGGTGTTCTTTGGTTTTGTTGGACTAGAAGAAAGTACTCCTCTATGTTTTGATTCTGTTTTGTTTACAGCCTTTTTATTTCCCTTTGTTTCCCTCATCTGCCCATGTGATAAAAAATGATGAGTTTTCTTTTTACTTCAGGGTTTGAAGTTTTGAGTGTGTGTGGACATTATGCCAATAAAGCTGAGCTTAATTATGCCAGCTTCCTGTATTAGGTTGAACATTGCTGGACTGATTAGAGTCCAGAAGACGAAAATGGTTACTATCATGGGTTGGATCTAGCATTCACCTAGTTGGACCTTACACCTGCAATCTTATGCAAGGTCAGGTATGCTCAACCCTAAACGACTGGATGGTACCTCTGATGTTTTGAGTTGAAACTATGCTGGTGTAATCTCAAGAGATAAAGGAGATAAAGTCCGGGGGGGGCTTCAAAACCTTAAACCCTCAGATGTGTGCTGAGGTGGAGATTGCTAAGTCTTTTGATGCTTCTGTATACCAGGTTGAAAAAGTCAGAGGTGGGTGAGCAAGAATATTGTCAAAGCTGCTTATCCCAGACATCGCCCAGAAGGAGAACAGGGTGTTCAATTTATCACTGATCTTGAGATGGCAGCACCAATGGGGTTTTTGACAGAGGAGCAGCGGAAATTGATGAGGTCAGCATCATATGGGAGGGAGGTCATGGTGGATGAATCAAGCAAACTGATGCGATCAGTATCTCACGGACATCACACAATGCCAGAAGCTGCCTTGGGAGCTGGTGGTACTAAGAACTTGAATGCAGGTGCCAGTGCTGAAGCAAAGCTAGACCGGCGCTCGAATTCTGGGAAAAATGGCCGACCTAAAAAAGGTCTTCACCATCTCTCTTTGGAATTTCTTGTTTCTCTTTTGTGTCTGGGCTTAGAAATGAGGTCCATCTGTTTGGAAAATGGTTCTAAATCTGTTGCTTACTTTGTGTTGATTGTTTTTTTGAGCTTGATTTAGGTGGTGGTGGAGGCAAAGGAACATGGGGCTCCTTCTTAAGTGCAGATGGAGTCTTACAAGTAGATCGGAATGACCCAAATTATGATAGCGAGGAGGTATGCTTCAGTTTTTTTTCAAGAGGCTGGACCTTTTGATGTGAATAATGAATATTGGATTCTGTCCTCCATCTCTTTCCAATTTCTCAAGTACCCATTACCTGTACTTGGGCTGGCATGTACTGGAATTCAATCAGCTACACTGTGTGACAGCTTCACAGTCAGCCCATATGTCCATGATGTAGTTGGGCACATGACTTGTTAATATACATGCTTTCTTTCAGATCTTAAAAAGTTTTGGGAGGTCCATCCTGCAGCAAAAAGAATTAGAAATGGGTTGATTTCCCCCACTCTTCGTGAAACCCTGGGGCTCTTGGAAAGTACATAGCCCTAATCTGTGTAGAAAACAGCATGAAGAAACGGAAGCTTGTTTGTTTAAGGACTAACCCAGTTAAGCAACACCTGGAAATTCATCTGGTTTTATATTCTCGTTTCTGTAGATCATTACAGCAGTGTTCGCTCATGGGGATGTCCATGTCTCCAGGAGCCTTACAAGCTAGTAGGAGCACCAGTGGCTCAGTCACTTGAACAGTTCAAGGAGAAGGTGGCAAGCCTGGTGGAAGAGTATTTTGCTTCAGATGATGTCACCAGCATGGCAACTGATTTACGCAATTTGGGGTCACCCAACTATCACCACTATTTTGTGAAGAAGCTTGTATCAATGGCACTTGACCGCCATGACCGCGAGAAAGAGATGGCATCAGTGCTGCTGTCCGCACTATATGCGGATGTGATTGAACCAGACCAGCTGGCCAAAGGTTTCAGGAATCTGCTGGAGTCAGTTGATGACCTCTCTCTTGACATTCCAGATGCAGTTGACATTTTGGCAGTTTTCTTGGCACGAGCTGTAGTGGATGATATTCTCCCTCCAGCATTCCTCTCAAAGACACAAAAAGTCCTGGCAGAAGGTTCTAAGGGAATCGCTGTCATTCAGAAAGCAGAGAAGAGCTATTTGCTGGCACCACATCATGCGGAAGTTGTGGAGCGCAAATGGGGTGGGAGCACACACACTACTGTTGCTGAAGTTCAGACCAAGATTGTTGCTTTGTTGAAGGAGTATGTTGAGGGTGGTGATAAAGCTGAGGCATGTTGTTGCATTCGTGAGCTGAATGTACCATTTTTCCACCATGAGGTAGTCAAGAAGGCATTGGTTTTAGCTATGGAAGAGAAAGCAGCAGAAGCAAAGATCTGGGCTTTACTTCAGGAGAGTGCAGAGGAAGGCCTCATCACATCCAGTCAAATGGCCAAAGGCTTCACAAGGCTGTCTGATTCCATTCATGACCTTGCATTGGACATCCCTGACGCAAAGGAGATGCTTGAGGTTTTTACTACAAGGTCAGCATGATTTGACAAGTTTTTATTTATTGTCTCAACTTATGCAAAATTCAGAAGAACTTGGAGAAGAAAAATGATAGCTTTTAATTGTCCATTTCTTTGATATTTGTATTTTTGTTCACCTTCATTTTGCCAGGGCAGTGGATGAGGGTTGGGTTAGTGCTCCATTTTCCCGAGCAGTAACTTCAGAGCTAGCAGCTTCTGTGGAAACCAAAGAGGCCCGAATATTCAAGCTGAAGGCAACAACCATCATCCAAGAGTACTTCTTGTCTGATGACATTGGTGAAGTCATACTGAGCCTGGAGGATCTCGCTGCCCCTGATTACCATGCTACTTTTGTGAAGAGACTCATTACTCTGGCCATGGACCGGTTTGCATCTTTGTCTTTGCCACCCACAAATGTCTAGCAATTTCCTTTCCTCTTTTCTTCTTTCCTCTATTTTTTTCTTCTCATGTAAGATGACATGTTGATGATGCTCAACAGGAAAAACCGAGAAAAGGAAATGGCTTCTGTTCTACTATCAGCCCTATATGCTGAAGTGATACCAATTGCAAGCATAGCTAGAGCATTTACATTGCTGCTCCACTCAGCAGAAGACACAGCACTGGACATTCCTTGTGCAGCAAATGAGCTTGCATTATTTCTGGCACGGGCAGTGGTGGATGATATTCTTGCCCCACTATATTTGGAAGAGATTAATGAGCAACTGCCTGAGGGCTGTCTTGGAAGGGAGATAGTGCACATGGCACAGTCAGTGTTGTCTGCACGGCATGCAGGTGAGCGCATATTGCGCTGTTGGGGTGGGGGTGGCACAGGTCAAGCAGTTGAAGATGCAAAGGACAAAATTAAACTGCTTCTTGAGGAGTTTGAGGCAGGTGGCGAGCTTGCTGAGACTTGCCAATGCATTCGTGACCTGGACATGCCCTTCTTCCATCATGAAGTTGTGAAGAAAGCCTTGGTGATGGCAATGGAGAAAAAGAATGATCGTGTCCTCTCCCTTCTGCGGGAATGTGCCCAGGAGGGACTAATTAACACTAGCCAGATGGTGAAAGGATTTCGACGGGTTTTGGACACACTGGATGACCTCACACTTGACATTCCGGATGCAAAAGAGAAAGCGGCATTGTATGTGGAGCAGGCCAAACAAGAAGGATGGCTCAAGCCTAGCTTTGATGAAAATGAGATGAGCAAGTTCACAGTACCCAACGACACTAAGAAGGGAAAGTGAGTGTGGAAATGATCAACATCCTTCTCATGTCTGTTCAGTTAATTGCATTGCGGAAGACATTAATCTCTTAAGATTGCAGTTATGGTGGCAAATGGAACTTCACTTGGGTATGGATCATGCTGAAAGCATCACCCTGCAAGTTTTTTCATTTCTAGAATTTTCTGGTGGGAATGGACACAAGTGGATATCTTCTGGAGTGTGACAAAGGTAGGTTGGTTATCTTTTGGTTTTTTGGTGTGCCATGGAGTCCTGCCATAAAGATGGAAGTGCTGGATGGAATCATCACTGAATGCAAATGAGGCAGAGCAGGGGTTGTTGAAGCATTGATTAATTTTCATTTCTGATGATGTGTTCGTTCTGATGCTGCCAGAGGGTTGTAGATGGGGGCATAAAGGCCATGTGCATCAACATGGACCTTGTGTCCGAAGACATGTTTCTCTCCCATAGTCCCTTTACCCAAGGACAATTTTTCTGACCTATTGTATAATGCTACATAAAAGAGGCTTGCGGTTGTCTGAAGAATGCAGCAATTATGTTCTAATCTTTTCAAGCCCTAGTATGGTAATGTAAGCTGAAACAGAAAATGGGTCAAATTTTTATGCATATCTAGGGACAGCAATTTCTGGGATGTTCAGATTTTGTGTCAAAGTCATGATGTTGCTTGTGCTTATCTAGATTGTATGCAACCTTGCTGAGCTCTCTGAAATGAGTCCTAGGTGGCTTTTGTGTTGCTGTGATCTTTTGTCCCAAGGCACTTAAAAGTTACTAAGCTTCCCTTGGTACATCCTTTTCTTGCAGTGGAAGATTGTAGACCTAATCTGAAGACAAGATAACAATCAGTGCTCAATCTGAAGATAAGATTGCAGTGGTGAAATACTCCTAAATCTCAAAGCCCTGTGAAGAAATTCAGGGCAAGATCTACGTTAGTGCAATGGGCTTGTGTTCAATGTGCCACAACACAAGATACTAAACCCTATGAAGATGAAAGCTTCAAATTGATCACCTACTCATGATGCCTGTCACATCTAGCTACTCATGATGGGCCAGTTTTTATTCACTAAGCTTTTTGAGAGCTTCAAATCCTTGGGACATAACTTGGTTGCCTCTTGGAGTTCAAAGAGGTAATGTGTAACTTCACTTGCCCATGAAGATTGCTCAAAATGAACCAAAAAACCCCAAAAAGAAAGGGGGATGGTTTGAAAATAGTGTATGGTTTGGAGCTTAAGATCCTTGGACATAGATCAATTGCTTTTGAAGTTCAAAGAGCTATTTTAAACCTTCACTTGGTAGGCTCATAGTCATGAAGATCATTAAAAAATGACAAAAAATGAAAATATAAAGAAAAGTGTTTGGTTACTGTTGTTCAGTGAAGACCTTGTTACCCTAATTGTTCTACCTTCAAAATGTTGCTCCTCCAATAGTGCGTTTATTTCTCTTGGTGTGGATGAAGACAATTTGAGGCTAAATTCACTGCACCTCTGCACCTTACTTACTTACTTACTTACAATTTAGCATCAGTAAGTGGGCCAAACAGCGCCCAGGCCAGCACCATTTCATGTCTTGTTTGATGAAACCCTGCCCATCATAAATAAATCAAAGCACCCAAAAAAGGGGGAATACAAGGGAAAAAAGGGAAAGGACCCACGGCCAAGAAAACAAAAGAACCACCAAATGAAGGCAACCACCAGGGAACATCAAGTTCCTGAACCCCTTCTTGTCACAAGAAGCATATCAAATAATGAAAGGGGAGGACCTCTTGAAAGGATGCTTAGCCTAAAAGAACCTTCACCTATCACAACAACATGTTTCAAACACCTTTCAAAATAGAGACCGACCGAGCACGTTGTAATGCCATTGACGCCTACCTATATAATGCACACAAAATTGTGAGAGGAGGGCCTTTACCGCCCTTCACTTTCCATGCCATGTTGGCACATCAATGAAAAAACCCGTTTGCTTGCTAGTGTAAAAATTCGAAAACCTCTATAGCTAGAGGGAAAAACATGTACACCGGAAATTGATCATGATAAAGATCATCCTTCACCCAAGCCATGATTGTCGATGTAACCCCATGAGAAAGTGTAGCCCATGACACCAAATCAATTCAAGTGAGATCGGCAATGACAACGTCTTTCAACATGCGAACACCATCGATTGATAACACAATGTTAACTCGACAACACAAAAATTGTAGGGCAAGGGGTGGGAAGACAAGGGTTTGTTCTTGTGAAACATGAAGTCCTGCATCTTTCACAATGGCCACAAAAGCATCATGCAAGGTTATCCTTTCCTCACCATGTGCACAGCAAAGAAGGTGGATCCCCATAGGATCCAAAGGTTGATTACAAATGCAATGTGACACCCCAAGGACTAAAGGATGGGAAAGACCCAACTGAATGCGCAATGTGGTAGAAAAAACATCTAAAGGCATGTGGAAAAAGAATGACTGGATGAGCTAACAACCAAACATCAACACCTAGTCCTTCACACAATTTCAAACGTGCTTGATGTGAATTAAAAGGTAAATAAAAAAGGATGTTAATAAAATAATGGTTGTGCAATCTCTTTGAAATACTTTCTTAAAAGCAATCTATGTTTCTTTCAACCAATAGCTTAAAAGGGGGGACACATGCAACAACCCCCGGGGGGAAAAGCTTTCGCACTAATCTCAAAGGCATTTTGGAAAAGGAATGGCCTTGGGTTGCTCACACCAATTGCTTCCAACAAAAACAGGTGAAAATCCAACAAAAACCTGGAAATTATGACAAGGATTAATAAGGTTCAACTCCCTAAATAGGTAGCTGGAACAATGACCTCCAAGGAAATCAACCTTATGCCCCCATTAGAAATGGGGAAAGTCACCTACCGACGAACTAAAAAAGCTTCAAAGCATTCCAATGAGCCTAGACCCAAAAGTCTTTCAAAAACTCCAATAAAAGTGGAGTCAAAAACGATGAACTAACTCTGAAAACCTAAAAGAGGGAGGAAACAACGAAACAAAAAGGAAAGCCTCTGGGCGAAACAATAAGGATACCAAAAACCACCTTGACATCCCCTAATTTCGGGAACACGTCTACATGGCAAACACCCTCACATGGCAAACACCCTCAACTAAAGCCTCCTACAAAGAAAAAGAAGAGAAAGAAACATAACCAAAATGGATGCCAAAATCCTAATGCCACTAGGGGGGGCAATAAAACTTGGCAAGGGGGATAAACCAAAGAGGTAAGTTAGATGGAGCCTAGGCTACACATTTATAGGGTTGAACAAACAACCCCACAAAAGCTAACTAGGAAACAAAATGATCAAAGGCGAGGGAGACAACATGGGCAGGGCTAAGGATATGGGTGTCATTGGCCAAGGAAAGGAAGAGACAAGAAGGGAAAAACCCTAAAAAATAATGTGAAACGTGAAAATGAACTAAGGCAAGAAAAAGCCTTGTAAGTGAGTCACCTTAACATGTGCCCATAAAAGAAAGAATGACAAACAAAACCCTTGAAGAAAAATGATGACTAAAGTATAAAAGAACTTGAAGGCTATAAAAAAAACGAACAAAAGGAAAAAGTTATGACAATTAACCCCTTGTTACTCGAAGCTTTTAAAAAATGGCCTTACATGAGATGGTGTTGAAAACATTCACAATGTTTATTTGGAGCACCACCCAATTAGGATGGGCATCCAAAGTGGCCCAAATACTATAAACCACAACCTCTCTTTTAACCACCACCCCGAATTGATATGGTGACAAATGAAAAACAAAAAATCACAAAATTACAAGCATAAAGCCTTATTCACTAGCTAGTAGAACACCTCTTCCATTACAATTCGATGGATGCCATAGAAGGCTTAGCCAAAACCAAAAGCCTATTAGCCCCAAAAACTTGAATCACAAACCTATGGATGTGGCCCATGGCCACATGGGAACACAATTGGTGGAATTGAATTAAACCACTTGTTAAATCCTTAGGGTCAAAAGAATCTTAAAGATGTTTGAAAACCATGCCAAAAGGACCACTAGCCAATAAACAAAACATGCACAAAAAAATCAACCTTAAAAATCCACAAAAAGTTCAAGGTCTAAATCAGGTTTAAAGTCCAACAAAAAATCTAAGTAGATGGAATCTATGTCCGACGGGTGCAAAGCTAGCAATGCGCTAACCATCTCTAGAGACGCCAAAGTTGGGGCAAGAGGGGCAAGAGCCTTGGAAGCATGTGTAAACTCCTCCACACCCTAAGGCAAAACTTTGTCCCAATCGACATTGGGGGGGGGGGGGGGGGCCCAGGGGGGAAAATGGCCTGAAGAAATTGTAAAACACCCCCCACCCCAAAAGAAAAACTGTTGCCCCAATGAGAGGGGGGGGGGGGGGGGGTGCCATAGGGGCATAATCAAAATTGGGCAAAACTAACATGCCCATAACTAAAGACAAGGTTATTACCTACGCCCACAAAAGGTGATTCGTTTGAAACTCCTCCCAATCACCAAAAAATAATTGCCAAAGTGCTTTAATATCTTTATGTTCAACTAATCCCCCATGAGGGGGGGAAGACAAAGACACCATTGAGGAACAATAATAATAAGTGTTAGGCCACCACATCAAATAGGTCACATGCTAGGCGGCCAAAAGGAAAGCAAAATGCAAGCTGCACCTCCCACTAAAAAACAAAAGGGATGTGTAAATACAAATTAGGGCAGGGAAAGCCCAAATGAAAGGCACTCAAAGGATCTAATGCTAAAATATAAGCCCAAGCCATTGGGGGAAAGGGGGCTAAAAAGGAAACAAAAGAACCTGGAGGGAAAACCTAATAAGTCTTACAATGTTTTTGAAAAAAAGAAAAAAAAGAAGCTAAAAAAAAGGGGGGGGACAAGAAAAAAGGAAAAAGCAAGGAAGAGCCAAAAGAAAAAAGGGAAAAATAATGAATGGATGAAAGAAATACGAGGAAAGAAATAGGAAAAGAAGTTTTTAAATAAATAATTAATAAATTTTATTTTTTTTAAAATTTTGTTTTGTTTGTCTTAATCCAATGTCTGAACTAATATTGTGCAAGTATAACTTTTACCAGGATATGCTTGCCAGGTATGGATAAGGTATATTGTATATCATAACTTAATTTTTAAAAGTAAATATATCCTAATGAGGTGCATATCCTAAGATATGTAAATTTGAAAAATTATATCCTATTCAGAAGCTATATTTTTTTTAAATCTTTTTTTTGAAATTGGATATGTTTTGGTATCCAGGTAAAAAGTTTAGGGTAAAAAAAATTAAAACTTTAAACCTTAACTATGTCACCATATGGATTGCCACTCTTTTGTGTTGCTGATTGCATTAGTGTTGCCTCACAATCACTTTTTCCCAACTTCTATTATTGATGTTACTTTGAAGTTTGCATAAATTAACGAATAATTTCACTTGACAATGCAAATATCCATGAACAAGAGGCCAAAAAAATCTTCCATCACTATCAAAGACCAAGGAAAAGGCAAAAAAAACACTTGAATAATTGTCTCATGCTAAAGGTTAAACTTATTTATTTGCAGCTATTAGGTTTTAGCAACACTGAACAATCACCTTTTCTTGTGGAAAGTTTATTATGTTCTTTTTCTTTGTGTTAATCTAATTTTTTTACTTATGATTTGTTTATTGAATTTATTTTATTGTTAGGGGTATTTTTTGTGCAGTGTGTTTACTGGAGCCCAAAAGAGGAAACCTATGCAGTGGATTAAAATTGTTTCATCTGCCTTAAAAAGAAATTTGTGCACCAGAGGAACAAACTTTTTGTCCTCTTTCATTTTTTTGGCCTTTTTGTGGACCCACTGCTCTTATTCACCAATGGAATAAATATGGTATAATGCAAAGTTCATTTCCTTTTTTGTTTTTTTTGGCCTCTATGTGGACCCACACTTTTTTCACCATTTTTATTAAATCAACCACATGTTTTTTTTCCTTTGTGGGCCCACATAGCTTTTGTCCCTTTGTTGTACATCTATTTTCTTCCATTTAAAGAAAATAAAGCACATGGAAAAGAGTTTGAAGACCAATTAGGTGATTATGTTGAGCTTGATGATTTGGTTAATTTTGATTTCTAAATTTGCAAATTTGATAAGGCAAATATGGTATGCAAAGTAGATGGTAGAATAAATGATGTAAGGTGCAAATTTGGTAAGGTGGATTGTTGTTTAATTTGTCTTATCAAAAATTGTTATAGTTAAGTTGTTATTTTATAAACCATAACCCAATGTAGGCCTTAGGACATGATGGTATTGTGGGGAAGGTAATTAAATATATTGTTCATCAAAAAATTATTGGGATCGAAATCCAAATGGTGTTATTGAAATTGGATTCTTTGGTCATTATGTGTATCCATATGGGGATTGAGGGTGGCTAGCATGGCATTTTGAGTATATGTATGCAAGAATGGAAGGGTGCATTGTGTTGGAATTTCAAAGTGGAAGATGTGAAGTCCACATATTATGAACATGGTGATTATGTCTTGAACATAAAGTATATATCTTATCTAGAAAAGCCTCATAATATTCTCATTTGTGTGTATGTTTAACATTAGACAATTGAGTTCATATTTTTAATTGATCCTTGCATTTTGACATAAATATTTATGCATTACATCTTATTCAATTTGGGCCTTTGAAAACTATTTTAGCATGGAAAATTTCTTTTATTATTAATTAAATAAAAAGATACTTACCCATTTTTTACCCCAACCATGGGTATATGATAAAGGGTATCCATACCCCACCTATCTACCAAAACCATAATTTTTTTATACCCAGCCCCTAACTTGATGGAAAAAAAAATAGACACTAATACACCTTCACCCTCTAGGTAAATAAATTGAATATATATATATATATATATATATCCTTACCCTTGGATATATCAAAAAATATATATCCACACAACATTAGTCTGAACCCAAGATGCATGCCTTAATCATATTGCAAAAAAAACTTGCTCCAATTTATAAATTATTTGTTATAGTAAAATATGGTTTTTCCTAGGGCATTAGGTGTTGGCCTAGTATATGTACTTGAAACAAACTACATGGTTTCATCAATTTCAATGAAAAATGTACGTGATATATATCATAGTTTGACATTAGTGTAATATATCACAGGATTTTCCTATGGCAATTCACCTTGGTTCATGATACATGTGTGAAGTAATGTATGCAGTTTCATTCATTTCAATGTAAAATATATGGCTTATAAATTGTAGTTTGACATTGATGTAATTTGTGTCATCACCCAATGCCCGGTAGGAAAAATGATATTATGTGGTAATGAGTACTTTGGTATAACAAAGAAAGGAGTTAAATCTAATGAACTAGCAACAGCCACCATCCTAAAGCTCAAAATCTAATTGCTTGCCATCTCCACAAAGCTTTCCATATAACCATTTTGCTCGTCCCAACCACCCAATGGTTCAACTTCATGAAGAACATAACCACCCTATTTTGTCTCACCAAATTCAAGCTACAAATCAAGATTATAGTATTGTTCATAAGCAATGCACATCTTGTAGGTATAAGTATGTTTAGAACTCAAACTCCCATTGGGACTAGAACAACATGATCGTGGCAACGATTATCAACTAAAACTTAAATGAACATTGACATGCAACATTGTTACATCATCCATTTGAAACTAGTTGGGATCAATTGGCCAACCTACATGCCACATATGGAGTAGCTAGTTTTTTGGCTCAATCTTATTTGCACATATTGGCTTGCACAATAAGGTTCGTAATATAATGCTTTGTCATACTAATGACCTCGGCAAACTAGTTATATTACAAACTATATTCTTATTTATGAATGTTGATTAAAACATTTATCTTCTCTCAATACAACTTGCCATGCTCATGACCACTAAGCTTGCCTTATGACCCCTTGCCTTATAGAATTGGCCACCAAGGATGCATTTTATACTATGTGGGCCAAAAGTTTAACTTTAAGAATTCCAAATTATTGAAAATGTAAGTTGGGAACATTCAACAAAAAAGGTCCAAAGCCCAAACACAAAAATAAAATGGACCCTGAACTAATGTATAGGAATCCTATTGAGTAGCCCATGTGGGTGAATATGTAGGGGAACATTGGGAAAGTGATTGGTACCAAGATTCAATGCATGGATCTAATTGATAGAAACTAAGTCCAACCTTAGTTTTATATTTTCACAAAAAAATGCTTGAGTATTTGAAGGACTATTCAATAACAAAAATAACCCTAAGGTAAGTAATAGGCGGGAAATTCTCATGTTTCTATTTGCATTATTCAGATCTTTAGCATGTGATAGACTCACCTTAACTATTACATCTATCTTAGGCTAAGGATCTAAATAACTTCATTATTCATATGACAATGTCATAGTAGACAAACCTATATCATGAACAATAATAAATTTCACATTTTGAAAAAAACTAATTTTTTTTGTTTTGTTAATGTGGAAGGTGACCCTAGGCTACACTATTCCAGTGAAAATATAACTCAAATTAGCCATCTTGAGGCTTGTTAATTCTGTCTAATAAGTTGACTCTTTCAATTTCTTCCTCCTCATCATGTTCATCCAAGGGAAAATTTAATGCCTTCGATTCTTGGGAGGTAGTCCCACCATCAACACCCATGGTTCTTGGATCCAAAAACAAGAACTCATCTCACTTGTTTAAACATGACTTTTGTGAAGAACTTTAGTATAACATGAAGGATTTTGAAAACGTGCACACAAATTTTGTGACTAAAGGGTATGTTTCCACATGTTCCAATCACCCACTATTGAAGTGTAATTAATTTCAACTTAAGCTAATTTCTTTTAATTGTGCTTCGATAGCTTCAACTAAAGGGGGCTTGAACTTCAACTTGGGCCCCACTTTGTTTTTTGCATTTTTTTTTTGTCTTCTTACTCTTTTCCTTGTTCTTTTTCTTTCATGACATGTTTTTCCTTGTTTTAGTCGTCATTGTGCTCTTTCATCCTCTTTCATGCCATGCTTTTCATTGTTTGTTTGTTGTCATTGTGTTCTTTCTTTTTTGCTACCACTATTACTTTGTATTCTTCGTGTGATCATACATGTGCTCCCCCTAAACATACAAATGAACAACTCCACTATTTTTCTTTTGCCTATGTTGGGTTACATATTGTATGTAATGGTTAGCTAGCCAATTTCTTTAACCAAGTGGGGAGGAGTTGGGAAGTGAGTTTCTTGGCAACAACAAGGTAATCCTTTCATTTCTTTTCTTAAATTATTTTTTTTTCCTTTAATTTTTTTTTCTATATTTTTTATTACGTGTTTTTTTTTCTTTCCCTTTTTTTGTCATTACTTATATCGTATTGTTTTTTTTTTGTGTGTGTGTGTGTGTGTGTGTTTTTTTTTTAAATTATGTGTTTTAATTCCATGTATTTATTTTAATTTTATTTTAATTTCTATAATTTTTTTTCTTTTTGTGTGTGCGTGTGTGTGTTTTCAATTTCCTCTTTTTCCATTACCTATGGTTTTTTTCTTTTCTGTTCTTCATTTTAAAAAAAAAAATCTATGTGTTTTGTTTGCATTTTTTTTCATGACTACTAGTTATTGTTGTTTTTGTGATTGTTGTGCAAGCCTTACTACGCAACATTTTGGTTATAAAAAATTACATTATGACCTAAACTCACATTGCTCATTTGTTTTTAATAGATTATTTTTGTTTGTAGATGTTTGCATCACATTTTTTTAAGTGTGCATAGAAACAACAATATTTTTTGTAATTTTTGCAAAACATTTGTTTGTTTGAATTTTTTTCATCATTGGCCTTGAGCACGTGTGAAAAATGGAAGGGTCAAATCAAAATCAAAATTAAAAAATGCAAAATGAAAAAGCAGTAATGTTCATAAATGAAATTAAAATTGAAGAAAAAATGAAAAGAATTGAAGTGGAAGGGTGGGTTGTAATTCACCTTTTAGTTTGATAAAATTGATTGAATTTAGATTTGCTGCAATTAGAGAAAAAGTTAAAGGAATATGAGGAAGAATTTGAAAAGATGAAATTTTGGATTTGTAATTTTATCCCAATGCATTATTGGATTAAAATTGTTATATTTTGTTGTCCAAAAATCTTGGATATCTAATGGATATTATTTTACAAGATATCTATAATATTGAAACTCGGCATTAAATATTTTTAATTTTTTTGATTTCCTTACATGATATTAAATGAAAAAAAATTAAAACCAAAACTAATAGATATTAATAAATTGAATAACCAAAACTAATGGATATTGAAAAAATCTAATATCTACCCAACATTGGTAGGTACTAGGTAAATACCTTGGAGTGTTGACAATGTAATAAAATGTAATATTCTTTAGAGATTGCTTGTAGAAGCTATTATTGATGTTGGTATTCAAGTTATCTTCAAATTTAAAAATAGGAGTCCCTTTGAATTTAAAAAGAAACTAATGGGATCCATGTTCAAAAATCCAACCAATGGCCAAATACATTAAGTGTTTACATTTCATATCATTGTTTAAATTGGATTGAAAGGCAACTATTTGGACCACCTTATGTGACTCACTAGTGCCCCATCCATTAGCACCCATTAGGTATGGCTTAGTTGTGGATGAATTGCAACTAAGGTACCAAGCTGAAAAGGTGACCTTTTTTGTACAAACCCCTTTAAAACCTCATCCTCCCCTACCTAGGTATGTAAGTGGCCAAATATCCAAGGTAACTAAAGGATGTAAGTGGTCACTATGCAAGTAAGAGCATCCCTAGTAATGTTCCATATGCAACCCTAGCAAAATATTTTTCACCTCTAAGGGCCATTTTAAATGAGGGTCCAAGGTCTAAGGTCTAATGAAACAGAGTAATCCTATATTGGTTGAAAACCATAAATTTGACCCATGGCTTTTAAATGAAGGTCCAAGACCAAAAGTGACAAATTGAGGTTAAACTTATATTACACCATTTTGGAGGAAATATCAATTGGTTTGGCCTCCAAAAAAAAAAACTTCAAAAGGAGGGCTCATGATTTAAAGAATCAACATGCAAGTTAAGGTCCAAGGCAAAGTTCAACTCACGGATTCAATTTGATTCAAATGAGTCCAAATTAGTTCCTAGGAATTTAAACCATGGACCTTGTCTAATTGAACCTAAATCTAATTATTTACATTTTGCAATCATCAAAAAGAAATTAAAATTACAAATAGGTAGGAGATTATTAATAACAAATCTTTTAGGCTTTGCATTCTATAATCAATCATTTCCTTTCTTGTATATTTCCATCCATTGTAGATGACATTCACATCATAAGTCCCCATGTGTAAAAAAGATAACATGAGCCATACTTGCCTACTTTTTGACTACCTTTGGGGAAATATTCTTAGAAATTTTTTGGAATATTTTTGAAAAAGTTTTTGAAAAAATATTTAATTTGAAATAAAATCTTTCATAATATTTTATTAATATTCATGTTAAAATTTTGGCAAAAAATGTCACTTTCAAAAAAATTGAAATCCATTTACAAGTTTTTTTACTATTTAAAAACAATCATTATAATGTTTAATGAATGTTTTTGTTAAAATTTTATTCATTGGATTTTATTCAAATTAATTCAAATGCTCCCATGATATATTAAAAATACAACTATATAAACAAATCTTACAATTTCAACATTAAATTGAAGTATGACTTTAAAACATTAAAAAACCAAGCAAACATTACACTTATTATGGTACATGTTATTGTGATTCCACCACCCCCCCCATTGTATCACCTACATATGAACATTTTTAGACCAAACTTTGTGTGATAGGTCTTTCTATCCAACCTCATAAATGCGTAACATGGTCACCCTGTAACCTATCGTTTAACTTTGACACCCCATCCCAATTTACCATCTCATTAGAAGGAATTGAAGTTTTGGGAATTCCATTGGGCACCTCCTCATTCACATCATCCTTCATCAAAGATGCCCTATAAAAGGATGTTCAACATGTGGATTTTTTCCATAGAATGGGTGATGTTTAGGTAGCCTTTGGAATTATAACTCATTGTTTCATGCAATGACCATCATATTTCTTATGATGTACACCTCCTTTTTCCACCTTCATAAAGTCCTTCACTTCTTTTGATTCCCCCTTCCTTCAAGTGTTTGGATGCTTATTGGGTCCAAGACCCTTTGACAACCCAAAAAGACCTCTAACCTATAAACAAGCCTTTCTCCCAATAAATTTCAGTGGCATGGGGTTCATATTGATGGCCACCATTGTTCTAACCTATTTTGGGAATTGGGCCTTGTAGTTTCAATTATAACTACTAAGTTTATGGTTGATTAACACCCTTTCCTTTTTGAAATCTTTGCATGAGTTGATAATAACACCTTCCTTTTTCAGCAACACTTCAAGGTAACGTGTGGTCTCTTATTATCTTTAGTTCACGCATTTCTCTTTTCGTTTAAACAACTCATTAAACAACAATTGGTTTGATTTCAAGATTCCATTTCGGAGCATTTGCACCATCATACCTTTTCTAACAAACTCTTAAACATGATATCTAAAGCCCATTATGCCCAAATTTTATCATGTTCTATCCTAAGGGTGAATGTTTGATTTACAAGATGACTAATTTTCCTAGGCTATCGATTAGTTTCTCCAATCTTTTCCATAACACTTTGAATATGATTTGGACTACCCCATCCCTCAATTGTAGGTATCTTTTGAAGTGTGTTCACACATCCTATCAACCCTATGGGCATCCACCTCTTACGTTGTGCTCATGGCAGTGAGCACATAAGAACCCATGATGCAATTCGTGACACCTTTGTTGTCATTATGCAGGATGTTGGTTTCCACATGGGGTGAGAACAACTACATGCGCTTCGTTCAAACACATTCAATTTCTTTCATCAACAAATCAACATTGTGTTCACCAAAGATGACACTTTAGTTGACATTATCATTGCCGACCCAATACGAGTGATTTACTTCGTCAATCTTGTGCCACTCAAGGATTTGCTAAGTTTGATGCAGTTCAAGCCAAAAAACAAAATTATTACGACCGACACCCCACTGATCAATTCCTCCCCTGAGCAGTGAAGGTATTTGGATGTTTACATAAGCAAGTGGATGTGTTCTTACACAATTGTGCCAATGCCATTTGGAGTTTAAAAGAACCAAAAGGCCCTCCTCTTTTGTCTTGGTTCTTTCAACAAAAAATTTCAATCACATTACAAAGGCTGCAAGCATCTTCCATCTTAAGTCGAGTGGTAGCTCTAGGTTTAACTACTTCCTGACTTCCACCCCTCTAGGACACACCGCTTATCTCCATGGCTGACTTATTGCAAGCAGCCGATTTTTGATATGGACAAATACGGCCGACCTATTGCAAGCGGTCAATTTTTGACATGGATAGGTTTTGACATCTAGTTTGAGCTAAGTTGATTTTTGTAAATTCTTCCTTTTCCTTTTTCTTATCCCTTTGTATATTTTCCTAATGTGCAGTGTGTCTATCAATAAAGTTTTGCAAGATTGCATCATCAACAAATCACCTGGACCATTGATTGGCCAATCAGAAACATGTCATTGGCCAAACATACAGTAAAAGTCAAATCATATTTATTACACTCTTCAGCCTCAGTAAACTGTAAACATGCGCATGAGCAAAATCATTTTCCTGAGCCAAACCGGCCATGTTTTGACTTTTCTTCAGGGTCACATACATAGTATGCATGAATAAAATGAATAGGTAGCCATTTGTGATGGCTACCTACTTGAACCATGTATAGAAATCAGGGTTTTTTTTTTCCAGTTTTGTGAGGTAGGGAGGTTGGTGATCATCCATTGGAGGACTCAGCCAAATTTGACTACAAGTCAGATAGGAGATAAAGAAAAATTTAGGATTCCTGATTTGACTACAAGTCAGAGAGGAGATTAGAAAAAATTAGGATTCCTGATATGTTTTGGCAACAAGCTGAAACTTATTGGAGATTTCAGTTTTTTTTCTTTCAAACATGGCAACTTTGGGCCATTTTCTCCAAAAATATCATTAATTTTTATTTTTTTTGGGGGGGGTCACAAATTGATTTTTTCCACTAATTCAGATAGAAAATAAGATTTTTTTTATCATGTTAAATTTTGTTTAAAATTTGTGACTAAAATTTTCAAAATTTTCATAACAGCTAATTTTTTTTTGCAGAAACAATAGAGGCTGATTGGAATACATGTTTTATGCTAAAAACCCCACACAAATACATCACCTCTTCCTTCCTTACCCACCCAACCCCCCCCCGCCCCCTCCCACCCCCCCCCCCACCCACCC
>Ga0116227_10006346_pt1 | contig 24034 bp, 20 predicted proteins | sample S1TSphgellanicum_FD_89693 | JGI IMG/M metagenome (GOLD analysis project Ga0116227, IMG submission 89693) | Host-associated microbial communities from peat moss isolated from Minnesota, USA - S1T2_Fb - Sphagnum magellanicum MG | ecosystem: Host-associated > Plants > Peat moss > Unclassified...
AAAAATGAGAGTTTAATTTTTTTTTTTTTTTTTTGCATAGAACCTACACACATTTTTTAATGTTTTATAATAAATAGACTATAGTTTAATGTGATGAATTGTTACACACCCTTCCACATGAAGATATGCATTCACAAAACTCATTTGGGGGTGGAATTACTATGTAGTTGTATTTTAACAAGTTAAAGTGATTCAATAGAATGTAATGAAATTCACTAAAAATCTAATGCGTTGTGTCTAGTTAGAGGATACCAATACATTTTGAAAACATCAAAACTCACCATGATGAAATGTGAAGAAACATTGTGTTGATGTTTAATCAATGTTCATGCTTGAAAGTTGACCTTTTTCGTTCCATTCCTCATAATATCTTCATACAATCTTCTAATTTAACATACATAAGGTCATTGGAAAGTTAATATTTAAGGAAACAATGTTACAAAATCTTATAAGTTTTTATTTCTGAAATCAAAAAATTATGTCTTAAAATTAAAAGGCATTTTGATTAAATTTGAGAAAAAAAGACAATTTCAACCCCCTTTACTTTCGACAAGTGTAGCTCCATTGTATTAGCCTTGATGATGTTGAAATTTTGAAAGAATGTTCTACACCTTTTATACTAAAACTTTTTGAAATTTGAGACAAATCCAACGGTGGATCTAAGAGAAAAAAATGTTTTAATAAATAATCCAAAGGCTTGTTCATGGAAATCATTTCATGAACTCCATTACAAATATTTGTTACACATAACTTCCTTCCATGCTCTTTTGTTTGTACACATTTGTTTTCATGAACAACACTTCTTCACACATAACAACTAGTTCTCCTTTCACACATTCATCATTTTCTTCCAAAGAAAACACAAAACATAAAAAAAACTCCACTCACCCAAACTTTCTAAGACCTTTCCTTGAGCTTGTTCTCCTTATCCAATGGAAGTTGTGAATATCCTTCCCTCTAATCAATGGCCTTTTCATCCTTCATGAAGTAATGAGAATCGAGAATGATTTGTTCTCCAATGGAATTTAGGATGAGAATTTTTCTGCCCAATGAAACATTAAAAGGGTTTCATCCTCCAATCAAATAAGATGATAATCTTCATGATCAATGGAATTGCAGGATTCATCCTTTTCCAATCTTGGACATCTTGATGGGGTTCTTGAACTTGATCATAGTCAATTGCGTTCGTTTGACTTTAACATCCTACTTCTTCATCTTAATTATTTCAAGTGACTAACTATAGGATAATTTACCAGTAGTAATAAATAAACATTATTGAGTTCCCATTTGACTAAATCAACTCAATGGTAGTAATAACATTTTCGTGTACCATTTATTCTTTTAATATCCCCTAGTTATTCCTTACCGTGTATTTATTAATTATGTATTACATAATTATTCCATGTACTTATAAATCCATCGTTGAAATTAAGGTTTCATGACTCCATTATAATTAGGATGTTTGGGTTTTCATGAAGTTCCATTGTCACTCCCACACATTACGCTTAGCCTAATTTTTCAAATAAAGGTAGCGATCTGTTTCAAATGTAAATACTAAATTGTTCCAGCTACCCTTTTGGTTTTTGTTAATGCAGGAGAAAATTCAATCATGGCGGATGATGCTATTATGCCTTCAAATCCTCCATTTATGTCGGTAAAAAAAAAAGAGTTTGAAGAAGCATCGCTTGACATGAATGTTTACAAATGGTTACACAAAGAATAATTGTCTAAAAAAATGGTGCGCTTTGAATTGATCATTCGACATGGAATTGTTAGTTGTCTCCTAATTCACATGCCTTAACAATCTATTTAAAATTTGTTCCTGTTCGTGGAGCTATGCCAAGAAGGTTTGAAGAGTGTTAGTGTGAAGATGATAATGTTGGTCTTTTTTGTCAAACTTAAGTTCTTGGTGATGACCATTATTGTTGGCTATGAAGCCTAATCAACCCCCTTTCCATCAAGCATCGAGACGAATACCTAGCTCACATCATTTGTCGCATTTTGGATTTTTTGCAATTGTGATTTATCCCTTCTAAGTCATTTACTAAGTTGCAATTCATTTGAGGCTATTTAGGTGAAAATGCTAGTATTTAAATTCAATTTCTGTTTTATTTAGGAGCTTGATAGAAATGAAGATTGAATAAATATGTATTAGGACTAAATTTTAGAAATATTATAAGTACATCATTAGTGCCCGAAAATAATTCTACAAAATTAATTTAATATTGTCATGGCAAAATGTTAATGTTAATTATGGACTTGTAATCCCAATATAACAATAAAACCAATTCTAATTTTACATCCCTTTTCACCTCTTTGCAACATAAAAATGATAATGCACTTTGGAAAATTTATTAAATTCTAAAATTAATTAGGCATTACATCGATTTAAATAAGAAAGTTTTCTATGCTTAAAAATATCCAAAGGTTAATTGAACTATTAATAATAATTATTTAAAAATTTATAAGGATTCAAATCATTATTATTAAGGAAAATTATGGAACAAAGACTTAACAACTTGTTGAATTGTAATCCATGGCTCACATTTAACATGAAAATAATTTCATTAAAAATTAAAGAGGAAAAATAAATTATTTTGTCATCATTAAACTTGCATGTTTTTTTCAAGTCATGCATTGTTTGATTTTGTGAAAAACATTCATATATCAAAGTTGCATGTTAATAGATATTTAGAAAATCAACTTGAAACATTTGTTTTTGTTAAAATGTACACATTTGATTTATTTGAAAAATAATAATTTTACAAATATATTAAATTACATATTCTTTGAAAATTCATAAACATGTAAATTAAACTTTTGAAGTTAACATTATCATCTTTTTACAAGTTTTAACCAAATATGGAAACTACATAAATCAAATGCAATAAAATCCAATCCTCAAAAACATTTGGACTTAGTCTTCATTAACTTTTTACATTGTGCTTAAACTCACACATGAAAATTATGATTGCAAAATTAAGAGATTATTAAATTAAAAACCATTTGTATTATTAATTTATTTGATTAATCAAGATCAATTACTATATTATGTAATGTGGCTTGTGAATATTAAATCTTCTACACATATATTGGTTCAAAGTTAATTTAAAAGTCCAAACTTTCATAACTTGAGTATATTTCATTTTTAAAAAAATAATGTAAATCATTAGTAGTGAAACTATTAAAAAATTAGTATACATTAAATAATGAAAAGTTATAGTTCATTTTCTGATGATTACTAAAAATTGATTAGACATCTTATATGCCATTTAAGAAACAAAAATATTCAATTTCCAATTTTTGGACACTTGAAGAAATCCACATAGACAAGAATAAAATTTATTGAAAATTAAAGTTTTTAATATGGAAATTGATCTTTCGAAAAACTTGACCCTCATATAAAAAAGTTTTATAAATAATCCCATGTAAAAGTCAAAATTGACATGCAAATTGTTTTATGGAATGATAGATGTCAAGATATTAAATTTAGAATTTTTCAATAAACAACCAAATTAATATCTCATGCTAAAACCCAAATTAGGTTATAAAAAGATATATGATTAATGGTTAATTACATATTACTATGAATTAATGGCTTCAATAAGTAATGGATCCTCAAATTGGGGTATGAAAATTTTCAAGGATAAAAGATTTTATATGCCAATTGTGATTTTCTATGAAAAGATAAATGATTGAGAATTAAACACATATTATCAATTAATAACCTCAGTTAATAACCTCAACAAATTATTGATGCTCAAGTTGGACTACGAAATGTGCATAGGATCGAATATGTTACATAACCAATGGTCATTTTATATAAAAAAATTAGAAAGACAACTATTAAACACCTATAATCAATTAATAACCTCAACAAATGATTAATGCTTAAATTAGGGTATGAAAAGAGCAAAGATTTTACATAACCAAAATGATCTTTTTCTATGAAAAATAGACGAATTATGGTTTAAACATATATTATGTTTTCATAGCCCTAATAAGTAAGTAATGAAAAGAGTAGAGAATTAAGGGCTTGACATATATGATGGTCATTTTCTGTGAAAAGCTAGATGATAAATGATTAAACACATATTATCAGTCAATGACCCTAATAAATAACCGATGAAAAGACTAGATGATTAAAGACTTACACATACCCATCGCCAATGGTCATTTTTACACGTACCCATGATGTCAACAGAATGAACGCCCCAAATACGTCGGGATGACAAGGACAACATACGAGCATACCCGGGGGTCATGAAGTTGGCACCAGTATCCGGCCTGCAGTGATTTGAACCCACGACCGATTTGCAATGCGGCACGGGCATGCGTCCTAACCAATAGGCTACTCCTACACAAGAAGGAAAGCGCTCTGTAGAGCGAGGGAAGGGGCGAAGGGATTGCGATCGAACTTGCGCGCGAGCGAGAGGGAGAGCGAGAGATCGCCCGGAAAATGGAGGAGCAAATACTGGTAGCTTATCAACAAGAAGCGATGAGAAGCAGGAGCAGGAGTAGAGGAATCTTAAGAATCAAAAAAATCTTGACCTTGATCAATAGAGTACAGAATTAGAAGGAAGACAAGAACAACAAGAGGAAGAAGAAGGAGAAAGAGAAGAAGAACCTGAAGCCGTAGAAGAGAAGCAGGCATGGCTGTCAGGTTCACGGTCTCGAGATGTCCAGTAGATCTGGACGTACAAGAATCTTGCGGCGTGCCATGGGGCGCTACAGTGGTGCCTTTTGCGGCAGTGGACGAGCACGGCCGAGCTCCGGAGCACGGCGGGAATGCTCAGCTGCTGCCGCGATGCGATAGCTGCTGGGCGTACATCAACTACGTCTGCGACGTCGACAAGTGGGCCTGGACCTGTGCTCTCTGTGGTAACCTCAATGGCTTCTCCGACGACACATCTGCACGGTACCGGTCTTCTCAGGCTCCGGAGCTGCTATCCTCCTTCATCGACTTCGAGATGGATGGTGTGTGCTTTCTTCTCCTCCAAGCATTCTAGAACTGCTGCAAGTTTCTTGTTCTGTTTCTGCAATTGAACATCTGTGTTCCTCGAGTTGTCATCACGGTGTCAGGGGCGTGCTGCAAGTTTGTCTCCAGACTGAGTGCAAAACATCCCTCACTAACAATCTTCTTGTTAAACAGAGGAGCTGCTAAATCCAGAAGATGAAGACTTCCAGGCAAGACCGGTATTTGTTGCAGCAGTGGACCTATCTGGTGTGTGACCTTTCTTTTCAGTTTTAGGGTTTGACCACTTCTAGCTGCTGTTGTTCTTAAGGGATTCGATCATCGTGCTCAAAGCGTGTCCTCGGTGAGATGTTGTTATTGCGTTACTTGTCGACCACTTAATGCTGACGGTGTGTACGACGCCCTAACGTCATTTTGATCTGGACGTTCTACAGCTTCGGAGGAGTTTCTGGAGCTTGTGAAGAGCTCTCTACTTGCTGCACTTGAAGGTTTTCTTCTTGAACCTTTGCTGCACAACGATCCATTGAGGAATGATAATGCTTTATTTAGGTCATAATTGACCCTAACTAGATGTCAGATAAGTCCTTCACTTGTGTAGGGTCTAAGAATGTGACAATCCTCTTTGGAGGTCTGAGTTTTGAGTATGACAAGCGCAAGCTATCTATTGATGACTGTCTAGACACCCTAGTGCATGTGTTTCTCATCCCCTAAGCCTTGAAAATCTGAATGAGAGTTGTTGATTGGATATTAGTCAATGCCATGTGCAGCAATTGGTCCTGGGTCACTCTTTGGACTTGTGACCTTCTGTCACAAAATAGGGCTCTACGATGTCCAAGGGCCCATTCCTGTGGTGAAGCACATCATGATCCCAGCTGATATGGATGGGCACATTCCTGTTGATTTGGAGATGGCTATGCCACTGTCTTCATTTCTTGCTCCTGTAAGTTGCACCTCATCTTTCTATTCTGATTCTAGATGGTCATTTGCATTCTCAAATGCTATATCCTGTGTATCTTATGTAGCATGCAGTTGAAGTTGGTGGTCTGTATGAGCCTTGTGTTCAACTTTCTGGAACTCATGAATGAATGTTGTGTTACTGGAGCAAGGTGGAGAGCAATAAGGAGCACATTGCAGCAGCTCTTGAAACTTTGAAACCAACAAGCTCATGGGAGCGAGCTACTGCAGCTGGACAAGGCATAGAGGGAGTTACCATGGGTGGACGTGGATTTGGTGTAGCCATGGATGCCCTTATCAAGTACCTGGGGACTGAGCATGGTGTAACATTTGCTATGGGTATGAAACCTAGCCAAAACTTTGTGCTTGCATTTGAGCCACATCTGGACATACCTATAATACCTACATGCAGATATTTGCTATAAATAATGTTATAGCATGGATCTTCAGCCTCCTTGTGTCTTGCAAATGTTTTTTAAACGTAAAATCATGCATCTCTAGATGTCTACATGCTGCACTTTTTGACAATTTTTGGTGGGTCATCTTGCAGCTCGAGTGTTTGCATTCCTGTCAGGTCCACCTGACTATGGTGCTGGGCAGTTGGACACAAGACGTTATGGAGAGCAGTATGCTAGCAAAAGGATAGATGCAGACAAGGCTTTGCTTCCAGAGCAAACACCATTTTACAAAGACCTGGTGGGTCACACTGGTACCTTTGATGGTGTCTGACCAAAGCTAGTACATAGGTTGTGAAGAGGCACTGTTATACTGAAGATGTTGAAGATAAAGATTGTGCTTTATATTGTTTGCCCTGCTTATTCTGGTTGAGGGGTATGTGGCATGGCACAGGCTGCAAATGCAGCAGAATCAGGCGTTTGTGTGGATCTGTTTATAATCACAAATGAGTACACAGACTTGGCATCACTCAAGTACTTGAGCATTGAAAGTGGGGGTAGCCTTATTCTGTACTCTAATACTGATGAAGCAACTCTTCCGCAAGACCTGTACGTTGTCTTCCAGCAAGCATTTTCTCATGACAATCCTAGTTGTGCATATGTTGTCTCAATTACATAAATTGAATATTGTGTACTTTAAGGATTGTACTCCAGGAAGAGGTCATTGTACTGAGGCAGGTCTGTACATCTGCACCATTCTTGTTGTATGTTCTCAAATGCTGTGAATTACATCATGTGTTTGTTTCAAAAGGTTGGGGTTTTACATCTGCAGATATCGTATGCTGAGTCGACCTTATGCATTTGGATGTGTGCTACGTATTCGAACCTCTCCAGAGTTCAAATCTGCTCGCGGGGTAGGTTCTTGTCCGTCTCAGTGCTATTTTGCAGATGCAAACAGATGTTATGAGGTGCTTCTGATTGCTTGTGTCTTAGCTTTGTGTTGTAACTTAAAATGTGGAGGCTTATGGGTGCAGTATGGCCACTACTTCCCAGATCCTCAATATGAGAATGTCCAGCACATTATATGCTGTGATCAGTATGCAACATATGCTTTTGATTTTGAGTTTTCCAACTCAAATGGCTTCACCAGGTGTGGTCATATTTTTAACTCCAAAATGAGGCTGACATATAAACCCTGAATTCTTGTAGGAAATTCTACTTTTTAATTCCTTATTTGCTGTGGTAGTGTGCAACTGTTGTCTTTTGACCATGTTGTACCCTTTATCTAATTTAGGAACGAAGACTTTTTTCCTCCACAGTGATGCATGTAGTCCTGCACAATGATAATCTATTGACATTGAAGTGTGCTCTTGCAGGAATCAAGATAGTCCACCAGTAGTGCAACTTGCATTTCAGTATTCAATCTTGGTTCCTCATAATGACGATGCCAGACCCTTAACGACTAGCAGGAATCACCGCAATAACTCGGCTGTAAGTTCCAGGTATTGATCAGGGAAAAGTTAAGTTTGTTGCTGGTAATATGCTGATTTTCCAGGCTAAATGTCAGCAATCATACAATTGTGTCAGTGAGCCACTGTGATTTACACCATGACATTACCTTGCAGCTGCAATCCAACAAAACAGCAAAATGTTGATATTTGATTGCAGACAAGGGTACACTCTGAAGAGGCGTCTAAGAATACGAACACTTCAGATTGGTGTAGCTGCCAACTATGCAGAGCTGTATGAGAGTGTAGAACCGGAGGTCATTCTTACAGTCCTCACACACAAGGTAATGCCATGTTACCGACATTTGCTATAAAATCTACAGTTCACTCTATAAAACAGTCTGAGCATCACTCAAATTTTGCTAGGCCAACCTGCTGGCTTTAAAGGGGTTTAGGACATCTAGTGATGCTGGAGCCTGCAATAGTGTGTTTTAAGGTCTGACAGAAGATGTCTTTCTGTAATTTGGTTGTCTGCTGTGAAGCAGATTATACAGGCATCATTGGAAGATGGTGTAAAAGAGGCACGTGCACTATTACATGACTGGCTAGTCATTCTTACTGCACAATACAATGAGTACAACAAGCTTGCGCAGTTTGGGCAACCTGACAACAGCAATCGAGTGGATGCCACATTCTCCAAGTGCCAACCATTACAGGCCCTTCCCAGACATGTATTTGCACTATTGCGAAGCTCCCTTCTCAGGAGCCATGAGGAGGGGGTTCATCCAGATCACCGGATATATCTTCAATGTCTTTTCAGGTATAAACATGCATGGTGAGGAAAAATACAGTAAATAGGTTTGGGTGGTACCAAGTTAGATCTAGCTATGTTGACCATGTTCTCTATGCATTCTTGTCTGTCAACCATATTTGATGGTGGGTGGCCAGAGGCATTTTGCATGTGGAATGACATAGAGGTGTGCATTTTGCTTTGGGGATCCAGTGCATTGGAGCCCTCGTATCTGCTACGGGCTGTGTATCCAGTTTTGTCATCATATGAGACACCGGATAAGCAAGCCTACCCTCGCCACTCTCTTAGTCGGGCAGCACTCATCACTAGTGGCAGTCCCATCTTCTTCCTTGATGCATTTACATCCCTCATTGTGTATTATGCACCAACTGCAGATCCATCTCTGCCATTTCCACCACCTCAGAACTGTAAGTGATTTGCATAGACTATCTCATTGAGATCCTGATATTGAATTCCTTCATGTGAGAAGACACTCATATAGATATGCTAGGAAATTTTGTGAGCATGTATAGGCCCACTGATCATGATATTTCTAAATTTGCATGTGAGGGTTCCATATCAGGGTATTTGCAGGATGGAAATTTTCTCCTGTGTGAACATAAAGAATGAAATGTGTTTTCTCAAAGAGATTTAATCCCCTCTGTTTATAAGTCTTGTCTATATAGGGAGGTCGACATTGTAGCCTAATTCACTTGAAAAGAACATTGAAAAATGCACCATGACTGTCTCTGATGTTCTAATATTGTCAGGGAATATCTAAGAGCCTGCCTGATGAAATGCTCCTCTAGTGAAGGATAGTAACAGTTATGCACTGTGCATTTGGGCAGGTGCATTGCGGGGGATGATCAACAAGTTGAAGCAGGAGAGAAATATCACTCCTAAGCTCCTGATGATAAGAGGAGGATATGATAACGCAGAGCCCTTTGAGCGGTATTTGATAGAGGAGCAAGATGTGGATGGTAGTGGTGTAGCAATAGGCATGGGGTTTGTGTCATTTTTGGACCAGATTGCTCATGATGTTGTCAAGTTTATGAAGTGATGGAGTTGGCACTAGTGTAGGATCAGTTTTCTTCTTTCCAGAGATGACCTCACGTTAAGTCTGCTATGTAAGGAGTGGGAACCACAAGGTGTAGTCTTGATACCAAAATGTTCAGTGGGTGGATAACTGGCTCAAGAGTTGATTCTTTTTCTCCTTCAGTTCAGTAGGAGATTCGTCCCTGTTTAGAGGTGCTTGAAACATTTTCTGATCACCAAAACTAGGAGGAAATATTAAGATGTCTGAAGTGCAGACATGATGACTGGACACCCTCTACGTAGTGGGCTCTTAAGATGCCTGTGTAGCACTGTGGTCATGTCTCTTGTGATCTATAATATCATGACCGAGTCTTCTTGTCCTTCCAGAAATGTGACAGGAATCCAGGATGCAGATGTTTGTATGCTAATTCACTTGACATTTTGGACAGATTATTATATACTTATCTATACCGATCATTCAGAGCTGATGAAGTCATGGGGAGGTCATGGCAGCTCATTGTTGCTGTTCATGATGATTGTGATGGTCTGACACTTTTGTGAGTGACTCATAAGGTTATGAACTCACTCATTCTTTGTTCTTTTAGTTTTGGTCTTGCTGTAACCGACATAATGGTTACCTTCGAAGTGTTGTTATTGAATTTCCTGTGCAATCTCATAGATATATATGATGGGTGATGTAACAGGACTTTTATGTTGGTTAAACCATGGGTGTGGGATGGGTGAGTTCAGTTAGAATTTAAAGAGTTGGTTGCTCACAGGGAAGCTTGAAGTCGTAGACAGGATTGATGCCCAAAATGGGACATTTTTCAACTGTGGATGTGTGGCAGGGTGACGGGAGTAAATGAAGACAAATGTGCTCTCAACTTCAAGCTTTACTGTTTTGCAAGGAATGCGAAGTAAAGAAAGAGGTAAATAAAACACCATGGCCAACAACACCAAATACCACTAGAAGAATGATACCAGATGGTATAATGGGAACCTGAGTGAGAACAGTCCACTAAAGATATAACACCTCGTGGATGTACTTGTAGTATCTTTTCAGTTACTCAGAGGCTGAATGGTTAAACTTGTAGTGTCTCTCCACAATCAAGGTAACTACTAACATTAATGATTGATCTTGGAGTTGGAATCAAGTGTGACATTTGTTGACTCCATCTTTCACTCCTAATTCCATTCTCTTTCCTGCAGTAAAATCTTAATATGCATATCAACTTTCATTAGCATGATTGGCCCTTCCTATGTTAAGTTCCAAGAGTCTGGAATTTAATTCAACCTGGTGGCTTGGTCAAGATATCTGGCTCTTGTTTTGTGGTTGCAATGTACACCATGTCAGTTGTCCAACTTGGATCTGCTTGCATATATTGTGATGGTGTATTACAATATGTTTTGTACATGTATGTAAAACAGGATTTTTCATGAGTGTGATTGCATGAGGATTGTCACAATGTAGTTGCAGTCAGGTATCTTCCAAGTATTGCAACTCCTTAAGTAGGAGTGTTAACCAGGGTTCAAACACAATAGGAGTCACAAGAAGTGTGGACAAATTGTCTGCCATGGCTTCAAATTGTACCTCACAGCTTTGAAAAATCATCATGGCAACACAATAATTAGGATTATTAGTTTTTTATTTGTGAATAATCCATAATACTTGCAACCATAAAAATCATAGATTTGATGTGAATTCTTGATGTTTAAAGAGTCCTTTTTTATATTTAAAATAGTCAAAACAAGGATGTGGACAAATGGTCTGCCATGGCTTTTTGAGACGCATGTCTTACACAAAAGTCCATACATCAAGAGAAAATGGAGTGATATGAAGGGAAAGAACAATTACAACGATACACTCATCTCCCTCCTTGAAAAAGAACCAATGTTGTAGTTTTTGAAAGATAAAATAAAATTCAACACTCATGAGGATGGCCTGCCCAAGGGGTTCGTTGATGTGTTGTTGAAGTGGATCACCACATCCAATCCAGATGTGGAATTGCTTGTTCTTGACAACCATTCGAGAATTGAATGGCATATCCAAAATGCAAAAGGTTCTAGAAGCTGAGAAGATGGTGGACTTCTTTTAGCAAGATGTCATAGCAACAATGGTTGTGCTATCTGTGACAAACATCTCCAATGAGTACACTTGTAGGAAGGGATAGAAATTGGGACAACATTGTCAATGCTAGCCTTTATTACAAGTTTATTATTAAGGTGTTGGTTTGCATTTGCAACAAGGAGTCTTTTGGATTCTTCATCTCAATAGTGCATTAGATGATGTTTGGACCCAAGCTCAAATATGAGGTGGGGTATTATATGGTGAGTGAGGTTGAGGTACCTTCCAAAGGAATGGAAACATGTCAATGCCTTCACTTCATTATGTTTATATTCCCAACACATATAAGAATAGATGTTGTCACACTTGCTTTAGGATCAAAAACCTTGTCCAGTTTTGTCCCTAGCGTAACCTTTACCTTGACAACTACAAAGTCTATGTTCAAGAGATCTATTTCGAGGTGTTGTAATGAATTCTAGAGTCACTTATGATTGAGATTATGTTAGTGATTAATGTCTATTGTGGAGGATCTTCGACTCGTTTTTGCTTGGTAAGATGAATTTTACTTGAATTTCATTGAACATTATGGTCAAGGTCAAGTTGCGGTTCTATGCTATTTCATTCACTTAATTCCAATCTTCCAATTCTCTAGGGAAAAAAGTTCAAAGTTAATGAAATTCTTTTGATTGAGATAGGTTCCAAAGGTTCAAATGTTCATTGCTATGCCCATTGATACTCCATTAAATGAACCAATGGACGATGAATGCTAGGAAGAGTAAAACGAATAGGTTATGAAATCATTGAAAGAGAACATTATGGATATGTCTTCATCTTGTCAAAAAGTGCAAGAAATTTAGATAGCTAATGGACCCCTCCCTTAACCCGCTCCCTTTTCCCAAAAGGTCCAAAAGCTCAAGGACAAATGAACATGGGGTTAATGTTTAGGAGATCCACAAGATGATAAACCTTAGTCCTATATCAAGGGTAAAGAAGGTCACTAGAAAAAAATATTGTGATAGGTGTTGGGCCCTAATTAGCTCAACCCAATTTTGGTTAAGTATTTAGGCAAGTGGGCTAATGAAGTTTTGGGGGTTAACTTGAGGTTCATGGGATAGGATAATCTGATGATTTTATCCAAAATGGAATTCTAAGGATGGGTGGCATGGTTAGGATAAGGTTGGGGGCGAGGATTGTTGGACGATGTTAAAACATGTTTATCCTATTTTGGCCTGGCCGGCTAAGTTTACCAAATAAGGGGGTATGGATATGGCAGAATAGGCTTTTAGAAAGGCACTAGAATTTAGGTTTAAGTCTTTATAATAGTCATTCTTCTTCTTGAAGCTTGTTGACTACCCTCACTCTTCTAGATGATGAATAATGTGTGAGGAAGTGGGAGGGAGTGAAGAGTGATGATAAGTAGTGTGAGAGTTGGATTGTTGAAGGTATAATTTTACCAAAACCAATTTTATCCCTTGGTAATTTCGTCGCAAGTCTCAAGAAAATTCCACAATAGGGTGGTTGCAAGGTACGATGTACACAAAAAACTGTAACACTTTGTCAATTTTCATTGCAACAAATGTTTGATGATATAATAAATAATTAGAGAAGGTTTAATGATGAAAATGTGTAATTAATAGTAGCTCACATTTTAATGTGTCATTATGTCCAAAAATTAACGCATACAAGAATGATAAATTGTTTTTTGGAGTACATTTCCAAGTTGTAGAATCCTGTAATGGAACGACATTTTTCAAAAAAGGATTAAGAAGTACTATTTTCACATGGAATTTTTCAACAAAAAATTACACATTCAAATATGAAAATATAAAAAACAATCTTCAATGATCTTTCACATAAATTGTCAACTTATTTGGAACTCCATCTACATTGAAGCATATTATTTTTAGGAGTACATCAAAGTATTAAAAATATCCATCTTTAAAATAACATTGGTTGGGGGTCATCTCTATAAGTGAACTATAAATCTGCAAGGTTTTATTTTTAACAATTGGATTGGATTTGGTGGATTTCTTAAAAACCCCAACCTAGGGCTTCATTGTTATGAATTGTATAGCCTCAATACTATGTGTATTACTTGGCAAAAATAGTGAATTTGACCATTCATCCCATCTCATCTTGACCATCCAATGCATAATCCAAGTGAACCAAACCTTCAATGAAATTGGTGATGGCTGAAAGAGGGGCACATTGATGCCCCTTAGACTATTTTTGGAAGGAAAAGACATAAGAAATCGATGTGCAAGTGGGACCAAGGTGCATTTGTGATGCAAAGTGTTTTGGCATAGTAGTTGGAAGGATAGAGCGAAGCTATATTTTGAACGGGATGAGTGGTTGCTCAAGGTAGAGAGCAACAATTCTTTGTCTCTCTCACACTAGTAGAAATCAACCAAAATGTAACCATTTTGTTTGCAACTACATGCAACTTGTAGTTATTTGTGATTAAGTTTGGGAATATTTACGACTATAAGATCAAATTTCAACTATTTTAGTCATTCTTATAACTATGATTCTTAAAAACTTCATCCTATTAGTTGGATAGCTTTTAAGTTTATTTTCATCCATGAATATATTGATATGTCCCATTAGTTGCAATAGTCATCAAATTAGTCACATCCTAAAGGTATTCTACGATGACATAGGGGTGTATTTTTATGTATGTATTAAAATTATATTTAATATATATTACATATATCATAAATATATATTTGTGTGTATATTAATTATGTGTATGTATGTATATTGTTCATATAATGAATCTAAAAATTAATATTTGAACTCTGAAATTTATTATTCAAATCTGAAAATTAATATTTATGTGAATTTGAGTTTTTTATTTGTATTCTGATTTTTTTGTTTAATTAAAATCATTATTTGAGTTTAAAAATTGTTATTCCAATTCTAAAACATTTTATTTGAATCTAAAACTCAATATTTGAACTTTGAACATTGTTATTCAAATCTGAAAACTGATATTTCAATACTAGAAATTCTTATTTCAATTCTGAAAATTAAATTTGAGCTTGAAATTTTTTATTCCAATTCTGAAACATTTATTTGAATCTAAAAATCAATATTTGAATTTGAAGCTTTAAATATGAATTCTTAAAATTGTTAGTTTTATTGTTATTGGAATTCCTTTTTTATATATAAAATTAAAAAAAATTGAATCTAAATTTTTTTAATTTTAATTTAAAAATTTGTTATCGGAGTTCTTTGCTTGATTATTTGAATTTAAAAAAAAATTATTTGAATTTGAAAATTAATACTTGAATTTTTATTTTTTACATTTAATTTTTAAAAAAAAACATTGATCCTTAAAATTATATTTCAATTATGAAAAATACTATTTCAATTCTTTAAAGAATTAGTTGAATTTCAAATTTGATATTTGAATCTGAAATTTGCTAATTCAATTCCTTAAAAAAATATTTGAATTTGAATTTAAAAAAATTAAAAAAGCTTATTTGATCTTAAACTTGATATTTCAATTTTAAATTATTATTTTCGATTCTAACAATTAATATTTCAATTTTGAGTGTTTTAATTTAAATTAAAAACATTATTTGATTTGAGACTTGAAATTGCAATTCCAAATTATTATTGTGGATTTTCAGAATTAATATTTCAATTCAGAAAAATATTAATCAAGTTTAAAAATGGACATTTCAATTTTGAAATTGAAAATTGACATTTCAATTCTGAATTTTTAAATTTAAATTCAAAGACTTATTTCATCTAAAAAATGATATTTGAATTCTGAATTGTTTTTTGGAATCTAAAATTAATATTTCAATTTTTAAAATTTTTGATTAAGTTTTAAGGGTTTTTTTTTTCTACTAGTAGGAATCACTTGAAAAATAATTATAAATGATTATATTATTAATTATAAGTTACATTAAATAATTATTTTTAAACATAGTTTTTTACATTATATATTTTGTATTCCCACAGTAAAAGAAATTAATTACTGTAATTAATGTTACATTACTTAAAAATCATTATAATTATGTCATATAAGAATTAATTATAATATATGCATAATTATTTTTTAATTGAACATAATTATTCACAATTTGTAATTACAACTTTAAATGTGAATTAAAATTTTGGAAGAATTGTAATGATTGTAATCTTAGGAATCATTATAAGGTAATTTAAGTTTTTAATTAAAAAAATTCTGTAATTACTTATCTATGTTAAAGTTTTTTACAATAATTTGTGATTATATAGTAATTAATATAATTATTTAAAGATTAATTAAAAAAATCGCATAGGAATTGTTTTTAATAAGAATTGCTTGTTCATTATTTATAATTTGAAAATTTAATTTTTAAAAAAATATTAAAGTAAATAAATTACTCTTACATTAATTATATTATCTATAATTGGATTAGATATAAAAAAGTAATAAAATATTTTAGCTATTTATTTATCTTTGAGTTATGTATTAACAACTAGTGAAAAACTAGATAGCTAGTTAGTTAAATATTTAGAAATTATTATTTATTTAAGGAATTGATAATGAATACTTAATATTTGTAGTGTATAGTTTTCGTTTTAAGTATATGTTAAATTTAATCATTATTAATTAAATGGTTATTTTATTATCTAATGAGCGATGTACTTGAATTATTTATAAATATGAAAACTAATAACAAAAGGCATTAGGAAAGTTTTGGAGTTGCAATTTAGGTTGTGAAAAAGTTGCAATTTCAAAATTTATCCCATATTGTTTGTTTTTTTCCATTCCTATTTTGAACACTATATGAACAAGGGTGTGGTCATCAAATTTCACGTTAAGAAATTTGTGCACATGGGATGAGCCAATCGAAAGGCTTAACCCAAAACAAAAAATTATGTACAATTTTAAACTATCAATTTCCCCAACCTATTTATCCACCTAGCTAGGTAGGTACATAGTATGACCTACCCACCTACGTCAACCTATGTACTTACCTACCTAAGTACCTACTTATACGAGTAGGTATTTAGCCTAGGAAAGTAGACCTATCCACCTTTTTACCTAAGTAGGTAGGTAGGTAGATATGTAGCCTAGGTTTGTAAGCATCTATTTATGTACCCACCTAGGCACCTACCAACCTAATATTAATATATTGTATTAAATTCATCTTAAGGTGCCACGTGGTCATAATATATGATCATCCAAGCATTTGAATTGAATATCCTAGATTATTTCAAAAAAATTATAATAATTATATTTTAAATAATTCAATATTAAAACACGTGGTAACACATCATTTGCTTCAATTATGACCAAAATAATTACATCGTAGTTGCATGTGACAATAAATATACAATGGAGTCAAAAGATGAACTTGTATTTGTTGACTTTTTTTTTCATCTAATACCCCTTGTTGTTTGTAACTAATGTCTCATGCGACCTGTCCAAGGTGACTAATGAGATTTTAGTTGTAAACGTTGCTTGCGACTAAATTTTAATTATAGAGACCAGTCGAAAATACCTTTTTTTATTTTAATGTCATGTTGTAGTAGAATTTTGAACTTTGCAATAACGTGTGTTTCAATTTTGAAGGTATGTTTTCTTGGAAAAAAAATGCATCCTTTGCTTTTCAAAACTTTGCAACTAGTCTAATTTCTTTGTGAATGTGGGTCAAGTCGAGGTTTTTTGCATTTGTGTCATTTGTGTCATTTTGTAGGACATTAAAGCTTTTGTGTTTCTAGAAGTGTTATCACCTTGATGGGAACACTAAAAACCAACAAAAAAAGGCTAGGCTTACTAAGCTAGGTCCAAGAAGAAGAGCAACAAAGGTTATTTTAAATGAAAACGCTTTGCAAAGAAAAAGAGAGAATCCAATGATGTAGGCAGAAGGCTAGGGATTTGGTTAGGGTTGTAGTTGATTTAGCATCATCCTTTAGTGTCACAACACCAGAAGAAAATATGCTTGGTCTATGGAAAGTGTACTCTTCAATGCACATGATGGAAACTTTCATAAACTCTGAGCTTGGGTCTTTTGCTTTTGAACTTAGTAGACAGGTGGTCATGGAGAAATTGTTGGGTAGTAAAATGATTAGACCCCATCTCCCATATTATTATCTTCTTCTTGTTGAAGTGAAGGTTCAACACACCCTCGTCCAAGGGTTGAAAATTAAACTTGACCTTGTGAAAGGGGTGCAATCCAAGGAAAAATTAGCCCGCAAGGGTGTTTTATTGAATTTTGTGGTTAGAAAAAAAAAGTTAGAATTAGGGCATTAGGTAAAGTGTTTAATACAAATCCAGTGAACATTTCTATTAATGTGAAGAGACGAAAACAAGTTGAAGCATCTGGTTAATCACAATGGGCTTTGTTTACAAGAAAACAATGGGCAGATACTATTGATAATGCCATTGTTTCGCATGTGATGGATTGGTGGAGAAGTGAGACAAGGGTTAGTCCTAATAGGTTTGATGTCACAAGGAAGCAAATTGTTGCTAAAGTGTATGAGGAACATGCGGGACATCTACTACTTGAAACCCAAGTAAGACATGTACCCTTTTTGATGAAATTAATCTTTGACATTTGTTACTAGAAGTTTATGATTTTTTTGTAGGGCATAAACATGTGTAATCGCCATGATTTGAATGTGTATAAAGACAAGGGATCTATCATAGGTAGTATCAATAGTGCAAGTCCTTCAATTTTTATAAAGTTTACAATCTTGAAGACTTTTATTTAATCTTTGTCTACATAGTTGTTACGACATAAGTACATTATTTGATAAACCTAGTACCTACAACCATTGTTTTTTAATTTTTCTTTCAAGATTTAAATTTTCTATTTTCATTTTTTGTGGGCTGCTGTGAGGAGTATGAGATCACATTTGATAATGTAATAGGCATGGTGATTTTATTTCACCTATTTCTATTGTGCGTAGTTTGTAAATTTTACATATTGTATATGATTACACTGTTTGATTTGGAAGTAATATGTGTAGTCTATAAATGGGTTTTAAAATTGTTGTTAGAATACTTGCTAGTGAAATGTGCATTTTGTGTATATGATAGGACTGGTGTCATCTCTTATGGATCTTAATGTACTTATTGCAATATCCCCAAATTATTGTTGTAGTCATAAGAGTATAAGGTGATGCACCCCCAAGCTCCTTAATGGATTCAAATGTGAGTCCAAACTGAAAACAATGGAAGAGCAAGGAGTCAGGGCACGTTCCTTGGTTCGCAGCACTTTGAGGGGTAGAGGGGTGTGCTGGAGCTCTGTGATGGGACTAGAAAGAATGACAAGCATCAACTACTCACACGAGCCTACACAAAACCAACACAAGGTGGTTAGTGCATAATTGGAGCACTTTTGGTGTTTGGACGAGCCACGGGCAAACTTGGACTCACAAGACTCACCATGGCCCGGCCTTGGGGGAAGCCACCACCTTCCCCCTTATAATATACTCTGTGCCTCTCCATGAGGCCCACATCCAAATGGCATTTTGTCCTGGGACTCCCAAATGGGAGTCCCAAAATTGCCAAGGTTGGGGTTCCTACAACTTTAGGGCCCCATAACTTTGTGTGCATACCTCCAATTGAAATGAGGTCTAAAACAAAGTTGTAGCCCTCATTGAGAACTTTCCAACAGTATGTAGCATGCCACCTGCATGCAAGGAAATCGGGGTGATTCCTGACTTTTAGTGGTCGGGAGTTAAATTGTCAATTTGACTCCCAGCCATTCTTTTGGCCATAACTTGTGTTTCAGATGTCCAAATGGGTGATGCAAGCCCATTTTAAACATCTACGTTTCAATAGTTTCCAATGATATAAATAATTCCTCAAGCCATTGGGTTTTGACCTTTGCAATCGCTCTTTGAACATTCGGGAGTCCACCGGGATTCCAACTCCCAACATGGGAGTTCATTTGGGTTCATAACCCAAAAGAACCCTCACACTCTTTTGCACTCCCGAGGCATGAGAATGCGACTCCCGGACTTAGTCTTGGCCTGCACCCTTGCAAGCCCTTTTGCCTTGGTCGCGAGCCCAAGGCTAGGGTCGCGATAGTTATGATAAGCCATTTTTACATTTGTTACAATTTCAAAAATGAAATCGAACACAAAAGAACCCACTTAAATGTCCTCCATTGTTTTAATGCCCCATCCTTTTCCTCATGTAGGCATGAAAACCTAACCAAAATTGGGAACCATTGGTGTCATGATCTTCAAAACTAAAAACAACTTATCTAGTGTTTCCAAAGTATGATAATAACATGTAATTGAATTGCAAATTAGAAAGATCTAAAATATTTGATAGGTAAAGGGTGAAGTAGGAAACCTGTAGTTTATGGCATATCCCTCTTTGCATAATTCTATTTACATAGTCTTTAGAACAACCACATTTGTTGGAACATTCTCTTAAGAAGCTTGGACATTTGCGAATGTGCCATATGTGATTATTAGTTTCCTAGTTTCTTTGATGGGTTGTGATAATCATAATGTATGTTACATGTATACAACACACAATTATTCAGAATAATAAACACATTGTACCTTAGAAAGAAATCATGGGTGCAAATTCCCACATTTAAAATAAGCATACTAGCTCCCACTTTTGCATGCACAAATGCAATGCGCAATGGGGTCCATGCATTGTACTTTATCACAATATGTCACAAGATCTTCATCATCAATTGACATTTTGGCTTGCTTTTTGTGTGTATTATAGTGAAAGATGGACTTTGTGATGTACACAAAGTTAAAAGGAAACAAGGCATTTAATTTATCACTAACCCAAGATATGGGTATTGCTTCTTGCCCACCAAAGATGTCTTTGAAAAATTCATGTAGGTCTTCAACTTGTCCAAACTAGTAGATTATTTAAAGAACATTAATTGTGATGTTCTAGTTCAATGACTCATTATTTACAAAACATTTGATTGCAACAAAGAAAAAGAACAAATGAAAGTTTAAAGTGTGGTGTGACCCATAATACTAATAGATAATAGGCTTGGGCATAGCCAAAACTTCATGTGCCCAAACATAAAAGTAGCATAAACCCTATAAAGTTTACACTTTCATATCAAGTTTCAGACCTAAACCAAATGATCACCACTATTTCTTGCCCTTCTTCACAAGCTTTTTTTGTACCTACTTACACATTTTTTCTTTTGGAAATCTTGCTTCATACATTTTGCTTCAAGAGTTTGTGATCTTCATGTGATTCTTGGCTCAAATTTGTGTTTGTGGTCATTGAAATCATCAACCTCAACCGCTTGATGGGTTAAAACCTTAAGTTCGTTAGAATCAGAGGGCACAACTATAGTTTTATGTGGCAAATCAGTGTGCCCTGTGTCCTTACATATGACACCTTTTTTATGGGTTGCAGATTTTGAATTGTGTAAATAAGCGTTTTGGGATTTATTTGGAACTCTTGCCCTTGAACATATCCTATAGCTTCCTTTGACTGAACTTCATCTAAGGATGAAACAAGTTTTTTTTTCTTCATGGGGGATCCATGTAGGGTGCCTTTAGTAGAAATTTCAAGGGTTTTCTTTCTTTTTGGTGTCCTTTTAGAAACACACTACTTGTGGATAAAATGACTTGGGTACTCTATAGGTTTTTCTTCTGATTTTCCTATAGACGTGTCTTGAGTTCTATTGAATTATTGAGCTAAACTATTAGTCTTTTGGCTTGACCCATATAAATCCTCTTCCCAGGTAGGCCTTGGCACATTTAGACATTCTTCATCCCCATTCCCATCTTCCATCAACTTTTTTGTGACAAATGCCTTCTTAGATACATGTTGTTTTTACTCCATCATTTTAAAGGAAGGGTTAGACATGCATGAACTTGTCTTCTTTTCATGAAATGAGTCTTTGGCATGGTTTGTTTCACCCACATTGAGGGTTCCCATGCATGCAAATGTTGGTTCCATAAATGGTTTCATGGAGGATCATGCACAAATGCACAAAATGCAAAATTGTTCCATAAGATATATACCCACCCTTAAACAAATGATATTTAAAATATGTATATTGCAAAAACAATGTTAACAAAATAAACTTGGAATATATAAAATACAATAACAATGAAATCAAACCATACTTAAAATATTCAAAGTATGAAAACAATATGAAAAGTACATTGTAGTACAACATACCTTGTCTGGTAAGTATGAACATTTGCAAAAATTACACAAAGAACATCAACTTCATATTTCACATACCAACTTATGAACAACCTTGATACATAAAATATTATTCTTATGCATATCATGCATAAAATGTATCATGATAGTCCCAAAATTGCTACAGTACATTATGTAAAGACATTGCTATCTATTTAAAACTACAAATTGTACATTGATTAATGACCCTAGTACAACTTGTTGTGATGAAGTGCCACACACTACAAACTAAATTCCAGAAAGTAGCACATTCCAAAATAATTTCAACACAACAACATCAAAATGTATACTCCATGTATGTTACCTGTTTGTAAATTAATTCTTTATGTTAATAGTATACCAAACTATTTTCAAGAAAAATAGAACCTAATTTCAAAAAGTGGGATTTGTGAATCTAAGTATCTTCCCCATTCCAGATGAGAACACCAACATTTGACAATGCTAATACAGAAAGTGGAAATATTAAACAATAGTAATCTTAATATTTTCCAATGCCATGAAGACTGCAACCACAACTTATCGACATTTGGATAGTTTGCAAATGTAACTTGTCTCCGCAAATTGAATTGTTGTAGTCGAGATGCTTCACAACCTTTGGATATTTCTTTCTCTAGTAGGTCCTTGTCAAATTCTCTAAAACCAAAGTTCTTAAACCACTCTAAGGACATATTTGTTTTACAATGTGGATTTGCACATTTGCTACTATGTTTGAAGTGCATCAAGGCACACCATGGGTGATAGAGATGCTTACACACAAATGTTATAATATCATTGTGTGGAAATCTAGACAAATAAACAAAGCATGGGACAATTTTTAAGAAACTTGGTGTAATGTTAGATTTCACCTTCGGGTTGTAGTTTGGATGGGGATGCATTAATGATCTAGTACCCTTCTTTATGAAAGCAAGGCGTTACTCTTCCAAAGAATTATATTACAATTCACAAAAGCTCCTCCTCTATTCTAATTCTTGGAGTTCAAGTTCCTTTAGATTTAGTTTTGCCCCCAACTTTTTGAATTGGGCTTCAGCTTGATGGTCAAATTCTTGAAGCATTTTTCTTGCATCCTTTGAGCTATCAATGCATCAGAATCCAATTTTAACTCATCAACTTTTAGCTTGGGTGACGATACCTTTACTAACTAAGGGAGATCATTGAAGACTCAATGAGAGATTTTGTGGGGTTAGGAGGGACTTCAACAATGGCGTTGAACATAGGGGTTGGCTCAAGTTGTCAATGTTTAGCCTCCAGAAGTCGAGTTCTTTCCTTCTCCTTGAATAAAGATGCTTGGATAGATTCCATAAGCGTCCAAATTGTTCATAGTTGGTCCATTTGTTTTTCCTTTTCCTTTTGGGCTTGTTCATAATTACTTTTTGAAGTTTCGAGCTCCATGGACGTAAGTTGTAGTAGTTGGGTAACTCAGTTTGGGGTTTCAAAATCCAAGGTTTAGAAGCCATTGTGGTCACTTGAGTGCATGTTTTGCTGCAACAACTTTTGATTTTGTTTCTTTGGCCATGGACTTTTCTTCAACAAGTAATGGTCGCTTTGGCTGCAAGCATCTTGTTTTCATCAACTCATCCCTTTGCACCTCCATCCTTGCCATTCATTTAAATAACTTGTTCTGTTAATTTGTGTTTGTTTCTTTAATGAATGTAGCCCGATTGACAGCTTTATCAAGCTTTGATTCAACAACAATCCCCAAAGCAAATTCTTTTGTAATAATCATGCAATAGGGCATTTTTGCTTTTCCATAACATAAAGGCCATATTTTTTCAACCTTGGCTTTACTGTCTAGGTTTTGACATTCCAAGTAGTGAAACTTTAACCGCAGAGTTGCCTTTTCGAAGGTTTCAACAAGCTTCTTGTGTGCCACATATTGACCCATTTTCAGTTGGTGAGGATTTATATATGCCCGTTCCATTCAACCCAATTCGCATCAAATATGCAAAGTCCCTTTCTAGAGGAGGTTTTTTGAGCCTTTCTATTTTAACATCTATTTTTGCAGTGGGGTCCTTGGACTTGCTGATAGAGTCCAATCTCCTAGTGTTGAATGTATCTTCACTTTTGTAGCTTTCTTCACAATCTTCAACTGACGCACTCCTAACCACTCGAAGGACTCAAATGCGAGTCCAAGTGAAAGACAGCGGAAGTGGGAGTGGTCGGGAGGCGCTCCCTAGCTCACAACACTTGGAGGGGTAGAGGGGCGTGTTGGA
>Ga0116227_10006347_pt1 | contig 24019 bp, 12 predicted proteins | sample S1TSphgellanicum_FD_89693 | JGI IMG/M metagenome (GOLD analysis project Ga0116227, IMG submission 89693) | Host-associated microbial communities from peat moss isolated from Minnesota, USA - S1T2_Fb - Sphagnum magellanicum MG | ecosystem: Host-associated > Plants > Peat moss > Unclassified...
AAAAAAAAAAAAAAAAAAAAAAAAAAAATTGATTCTGGGCTGTCCAAGGCCTAAATTTATTTTTTTGGTCTTCCCCTAAATCCGTCCCGTCATCAAGCCGGACGGACATTTCATCCCTCCCCTTAATCAGGACAGATAGTAGCTAAAAGAAAAAAAAGGTAATCTTGGTCAATATAAAAATAAATAAATAAATAAATTCTAGGCTGTCCAAGGCCTAAATTTTTTTTTTCTGGTCTACCAAATCTTTTGCCTCAAAAAATCAGACTGCCCCTGATTTCTTTTTTCTCTTAAGTCAGTTACATCTAGGGAAACGCCTCAAAAAATCAAACTGCCCCTGATTTTTTTTTTCTCTGGAGTCAGTTACATCTGGGGAAATTACATCTGGGGAAGCTCCACAGGGAACGGGCACTGAGTGGAAGAATTTTCCAGGCACTGCCCACACAGACAGACAGACAGATAGACACCACTATTGCTTTAATATATAAGATTGGGGTTGTGTTGGTAAATGTAAATGCCCATATAAATCGGGGAAATGTAAAAGTTTACCCATCGTGTAAATATTTGTTACATTTACCATGCCTATCATGCAAATAATATTTTTTTCACTAGTAAAAAATCCCCTTTTTCACCAAAAGTGTTCAACTACACACATTGCAATTATATGTCAACTAGGATTTTTTTAATTTTTAAATAAAATTATGGCAATTAAGTCAACTTGTCTACTATATTGTTATATAGTTGAAAGCATTTTTCAACTTAGTGGTCATTTGCTGAATATTTTTAGCATCAACAATGTTTCCAAGTTGAACATTCAACTATGTTGATAAATAGCGTGAAACATGTTTCAACTAAAGGGTCATTTTCAAAATATTCTTAGCATCTAAGGTTCTTTAGTTGGCACACAATCAAAAACATTGATTAATGTTCAACTATTTTGATGACACCATCTACACACATATATGGATGATAAAATGTACTAGAGGATGGATGAAATACAATTTTGTTTGCAACTTTGTTATAATTATCTTTTTCAACTAGGTTGAACAACTAGGATGTAATTTTAGTTTTAATATTTATTTAAAATTATGATAAATTTAACTTACATATAAATTTTATTTGTATAAATGAATGGTTTTTTTTGTGCATATAAATATTAAACCTTAATATCAAAATAAAGTTTAAGGAAAATCTAAAATATATGTTAATAATAATGTTTATGTGCAATAGTCATGTAATTTATTGTTTTTATGTAGATCATCACAACATATCAAATAATGATACATAATTAATAATATTGCACAACTATAATGTTTATTCATTTTTATACACATGTTATCTTAAATTTTTTTAATTATGATAAAAATTCATTAAACACTAATGTACCCTGTGTCATTGGCCCAAATTTGAACACATCCAATTGAATTTTCCTTCCAAACCCCTTTTTGCAATTTGTTTGAATTTCCAATAGCAATACCCAATAATACTTCAATAATATTGTTCACATTTTAAGGCTCAAAATCACAAAATCAACATTATTAAATCAACCTTGGTGAGGGCTTTCCAATAATACGAAGAAAACCCCCATATTCCAATATAGTTTTCAATCTTTGTTTTCTTTTTTAAATTCAATGAAAAAATGGTTCAATAATCGATATAGTCTACACCATAATTCCAAACATTCTAAACCAAGTTGGTGCGCCCCTACTCATTGCAAACTTTATGATGGTAAGTTTTATATCATAACCTAAAACACTATGGTTTGGGACATATCATTAGAAGAAACCAAAACAAATTGCCTTCCTTCATGGATAGATAACATAATTTTATTGTTGGCCCCAAGTATGAACACACTCAGCTCATTTTCCCTTCTAAACCCAGTTTTTTGTAATTTGTTTGAACTTTCAACAACAAAAATCATTCAACATTCAATATCTTCCACACCTTAAGTATGAAAATTATAAAATAAACTTCATTAAATTTGACTCAGCAACACCTTTGGATTTGAATACAAATTTTATTTATGATTTTATTAATGTTTACTAAGAAAATGGTTCAATAATCAATAACTTTGCATTGTAGCTCCAAAAATTCTCAACCCTAGTCAATGCACTCTTATTCATTGTTACATTTTCAAAGATATCCACAACATTGTGTGAAGCAATTTTGGTTTGGGAAATTTCAACATGATAAAACAAAAAAAAACAAACTATCCATTTTCATAAATAGATTAAATTACATGTAAATTTTTTTGTATCAAATGAATGGTTATTTATGATGAAAATATTTTTTGGTGCATATAAATAACAATTTTTTCTTAAAAAATAAAATTTGAGGAAATTTTGAAATATAAATTTGTAATATGTGCATTTTCAATACACCTAATTATTATTTATATGTAGACTGAATTTTAGTTTACAACATATCAAATAATGATAGATAATTAATAATTTTGTGGAACTCTAATCTTTATTCATTTTTATACACATGATATCTGAATATTTGCTTTAAATTGTAATAAAACTTCATTAAACATTAAACTGCATGTAAAATATATTTGTGTAAATGAATGGTTATGTACGATGCAAATTTTTTTGTGCACATAAATATTTAAATTTAATTTCAGAATAAAATTTAAGGAAATTTTCAAATATGAGTTTGTAATAATGTATGTTCAATATATGTAATGTATTATTTCTTTGTAAATCAAATGTTAGTATACAACAAATCAAGTAATTATACATAATTAATAATTATGTGGAACTTTAATGTTTATCCATTTTTATACACATGATGTCTTAATATATATTTTTAATTACAATAAAAATTCATTAACTATTAAAGTACTTGTAAATGTTTTTTGTATACATGAATGGTTCATTGGTTATTTAGGATGAATTTTTTTTGTGCATATAAATATTACACCTTAATTTGAAAATAAAATTTAAGGAAATTTTGAAATATAAGTCAACTTAATAATGTGTATGTTCAATATTGCATAATTTATTATTTCTATGTAGATTCAATTTTAATTTACAACATATCTAGTGATGATATTTAATAAATATTCTTTTGGAATATGTTCAATACATTTGTAATTTATTATTGCCACATAGATCAATTTTAATTTACAACATATAAAGAATGATACATAATTAATATTTTTTAGAATTGTATTCTAGTGTTGGCTATTAGTTCCAATAAGTTTTTCATTTTTTTAATTTTATAATCAGTATTTTATTATTTATTTAGTCATTTATGATTAAATTATAATAATGATTGAAATCATTAATAAATTATTATATAATTTCAGAGATTATTTTCATTTAAGAGTACTATACTTTGAGATATATTTTCTATCTCTATTATAATAATTCATAATAGTTCCACCAAGTTAGATAAAATATGAATAATAATAGTTAAATAACTAGCCTAGCTTAATTACTAGCTATAATAATATTATTATTAATGTTGTTGTAACTATAGCCAATTGTTAATTATCACTATATTTTAATAATCATTTTAATTAAAATACCATTTAAATTTTATTATTGAATATTCACATTTTATTTTATTTTTGCTTTAGAAAATGTTAATAAAAATTATAATGGATTTGTAATTTTAAAAAATATTCAAGTAATAAATATTAGTTAATTATTTAGTAGATAATTACGTTTAGTCATTAATATTTTAAAAGACTAACTAATTGCCATATTATTTAATAAATGATGATAACATGTTGAATTGTTTAATTATACAATTGAACAATTAAAAATAGTTGATAAATTTTATTACAAGTAATTAAAGGAAGTAACTAAACCTAGGCTAAATAAATTATTAGTTTAAGTCTAAGCTTAAACTGGCTTATTTAACTAGATTATAATTATTGATTTACAATTACAATGTAACTAGATTATAACTAGATTACAAATAATGTTTTTATCCCATATTGTTTCACTTTTAGTCCAAGAATCTAAACTATATAAAGAAGTGCACTAGGATTATTGGAGAACACAATAAACATGAAAATGTAATAGCCATTTGTGATGAACCAATAAAAGATATTCAACTCTAAAAGTCAAACCAAATGAAATAGGATTTCATTCATTATTACCATATGGCCTAGGTTTAGGCCTAACATAAAGGCCTAGGTCTAGCCTTAATTTAAGTTTAAGTTAAATGGCTTATATGTTTAGGTTTAGCTTAGATGCCTACACTATTACAAAAATGGGGTGCAGTTCATTTAAATCACTATGGGATCTTAACAGCGAAATAAGTTCATTCCATTTTATTAATTTCACCCTAATGAAAGTTATTTCACTATAATATCACTATGTAAACATCATGTTTCATTACTAATTAACATAATTCACTATTATAATTTATTATAGTAAATAAGTTTGTTTATATGTTTTTTAAAAATATTATATATATGTTACTTTATGATATACCTTATATTATTTTAAGCTATTTTAAATATATTAACTTATATCTTATGTTATTATAAGCTATTATAAATTATTATACCCTAAATTATTAATATACATTATTTTATTTTAAGGTATCTTAAATAGCTTATTATAAATATTTTAGTTATTTTAAATTAAATTATTCAATTAACCTTAGGCTATACCTTAGGTTATTTTATTCTAATTTAATATATGTTATTTCAAGTTATACTTTAAGTTATTCAAAGTCATTCTATTTTACGTTATTATAAATTATTTTATCCTAAGTATAATAACTTAAAATAATCTAAAATATAATATAATGACCTAAAGTAAAAATAACTTAGAATATAAAATAATAACCTATGAAAAGTAATTAAAAATATCCTATAATATAATAACTACCAATAACCTATGATATTATAACATAAAATATCCAACAATAATTTATAATATAATAATCACCAATAGTTGTAATATAACATATAACAACCAACAATAACTTATAGTACAATAACCACCAATAACCATTAATAAAATAGCCACTAATAGTCACCAATAGAATAGCCATCAATAGCCATTAATATAATAAAATTAATAACCACCAATATGCTCTAATATTCACTAATATAATAACCATTAATATCCATCAATAGAATATCCACCAATAACCATTAATAGAATAGGAACCAATAGTCATTAATACAATAACCATTAATATCCACCAATATCCACTAACAAAATATCCACCAATAGCCATTAATAGAATAAGCACCAATAACCACTAATATAATAACCATTCATATCCACCAATATCCATTAATAAAATATCCACCAATAACCATTAATATAATAGCCACTAATCTAATAACCATTAATAACCATCAATATTCACCAATAAATAACCACCAATAGTCACTAATATAATAGCCATTAATAAACAAAATTATCCACCAATAGAATAGGCACCAATAATCATTAATATAATAACCATCAATATAATAATTACTGATAGTCATTAATATAATAACCACTAATAGCCACCAATAGAATAGGTACCATTAGCCCTAATAAGAAAACTACTAATAACCATATATTAGAATTGCTTAGGATTGTCAAAAACAATTTAGGGTGAAACCATCTATAATAGACAAAAGTAATTTAAAATGAAATAACTTATAATAACCTAAAATTGTCAATAATAACATAAGGTGAAATAAACTAAAATAGCCAAAAGTAATTTAAAATAACGACAAATAACATAAAGTGAAATGGCCAAAAATAGCCAAAAGTAATTGAAAATAACCATAAATAATCATAAATAATGTAGGGTGAAATAATTTAAATTAATGAAAAATATCCATATAACAATTGAAAATAACTTAGCATAAATAATATTATTATATTAGTAAAAATCTTATCCATTTATTAAACTTTTTGTTTTTCAAAAAAATGGTCATTGAAATGTTATTGAATAATGATATTCAATTATTTTTTTGTTCAACTAATTTTACATTTTCAAAAGGAAATAAGAATAATTATGTACATTATTGAAACTTTCTAAGAAGTAAATTCGAATCATTTCATTTAAACAAAATCTCAATAAGATATGAATTTTCAAAGTTTATGTTTTTATAATGTTTAATATGAAGTATTTGATAAATAAAATGTAATGTAACATATTATCACAACAAGTGAGGTGACTTGAAGGTAAGGGTGTTTATTTTCATTTTAAAGGTGAAGGGATCAAACCTCATGAGTGATGTTATGTGTGGTCAACAATGGTAAATTAACCAAATATTCTTCTATTTAGTTTTCTAAAATAGGTGCCTATGTTGATTACATCGCCTACCTACATAGGTTAGATTTTTAACTTAGCTTAGGTAGTGACACATGTCAATAATCATAGGTTGAAAATCATGAAATTATCAATTATATTATATATTAAATAATTTAATTTTAATTGATTTCCATGTTGGCTAATTAATTAACTAACAAGTGAATGGCTTGGTAAATTTATATTTCATTTGAAAATAACCTTGTTTCACTAGTAACTAATGAAACAATTCATTATATATAGCAATTGGTCCCTGTTCACTAAAGGGTGAACCAATTTCACCAAGTAAAAATGTCCAAGTGCACTCAAAAACTAGTGAAACCCAAAATGAATTAGGACACATTATGGTGTATGTTAGGTTTAGACCTAACTTATGCTTAAGCACCATGTGGCCTAGCCTATTGACGAGGATATGCCACATGTTATTTAATTATTTATTGACCCCAAACTTTGTGAACATGCCACATGTCAACATTTGTGAATTATGCCACGTGTCACTAAACAACTGGCCAAATGTTCCAACTTAGATAGTTGCAACCTAATTGAAGTTGTAATTATATTTTTGGGTGACATCATGCCTAGTCAACAAATGACGTTCATCCACTAGTCGAATATAATTGACAACATCCCTTGACTAGATTGGTAGGATAGTTTTCAACTAAATTGGCTAGTGGCACGTAGTGGCTATTATTGTGGTGTTGACACATGGCACACATTTTCAACTGTAATTTGATTTTTGATTTATACTTGTCAACATTATTGGTTAATAGTTGCAAAAAGTATTTTACAATTGCAATAAACAAATTGTAATTATATGTGTATTTTCAACTTGGTTTGTAATTGAACACTAGTTAAAACCATAATTGCAAAAGGCAGGGTTTTATACTAGTGTTTATAGTTTCATGGGGCAATGTCAAAACTTTTCATTTACATTTACACATTTGCATGTAAATGTTTTTAGCAAGGTAAATGAAAAATAAATTAGGTTTTGAAAAATAAGTTGCAATAATAATAATTAATTAAATATAAATAAATTACTAACATTAGTAAAAATCTTATCGTCTACAACTAGTCATTATGCAATTAGCATGCAACTATCGTTTGCAACTATATTAATCATGTTTGCAACTACAAATTTGGTACTATACAATTTTTGGGCCATATGTTTGTGTGTGCAACTAACATATAACTAAATGTGTACAACATGGGCACATGTTATAAAAATAATGGCCTAAACTGATACATCTTTAAATTAGTATACTTAATATATTTACATAGGTTATGTATAATAATATTATGTACCTCTAATACTAAGGTTAAACCCATGCTAATTAAAGCTAACCTAACCTAACCATGGCAAAATCAATTAGAAAATTATATTATCCATGGTTAAACTAATTAGGACATTAAATTCATGATGCTTAAATTAACTTAGGCTAAAAAAATCACAGCTAAAATAACCTAGGCTAAACTAACCAAAAGGTTAAATTAGCCATGGCTAAATTAAGTTAAACAAAACTAACCATGGTTAAATTCAATTAGGTTAAACTAAATTAAATTTAACTAAACTAACCATGGCTAAATTAATTATGGTTAAACTAAATGAAGCTAAAATAAATTAAGTTAAAATTTATTATGGTAAATTAAACCAAGGTAAATTAAATATGACTAAAAAATTAGGCTAAACTAACTAAGGCTAAATTAAGTTAAACTAAACTAATTATGGTTAAATTAAATTAAAATAAAATAAAATAGGTTGAACTAACTATGACTAAGTTAATTTAAGAAATTTTTTAATTAACTAAATTAAGTTAGGCTAAATTAATTATGGTTAAATTAAAAATTAAATTAGGTTAAAATTAACCATGGCTAAACTAAATTAAGTTAAACTAACCATGGTTTAAAAATTTATTAGAATTTTTCAAATTTTATTTGTCAAATATATTTTTTAAAATGGCAAATATAACTATTTTATTTTATTTTATTTGGAATTTTTGTTTAAAAGTGTGAATTCAATGAAACAAAAAGACTTATTCAAAACCAATTAATATCAAAATTTTATTACTTAAATATTATAGGCAATCAAAATTGTTAAAATTTTATAAAATCAAAATTATCCTTATTATTATTATTAACTAGTATTAATATGAATTATTATTATAAGTTGTTATTGTTATTAATTTTTAAATCATAATTATAATCCTTTTACCATAATAGTAATCTTATTTTAATATTATTAATTATGGTATTATACCTATGGCTAATAAGATACATTAGTTAATTTATAAATATTTTAACTTAAGTTTACTACCCAAGTACTAACCTAAATTGAGTATTAATATTATAACATAAAAATTATTATAAGTAATCATCACTATTAATTAAACATTTATTCTAATTATAATGATAATTAATATTTTAAATAATTATTTTAAAAATTTTATTGTTTATGTTAAAATATTTATGGTAAATATGTTAGATTAATTAACCTACAAGTACCTAAAAAACCTAAGTTAATTATTAGTTTAAGCTAGGAAATAATATTAAAATAATAATTTCATTATAAGTAATCATAATTATTAAAATATCCTATAATCATCTTTGAAATACAAAGGAAAATGAGTAATGATAAATTAAGAAAAAGAAAAATAACTTTTCCAAGTTATAAATTTTTTCTTTTCTTTTCTCCTCTCTTTGGACCCATCCAACTTTCAAACTTCATAACTTTCTCATTTCATATTCATTTTAAACAATTTAAAATGTTAGAGGATTACCACTTGAAGTTGTACAAATCATTTTGAAGTTCTAATAACAATGCAACAACATACAAAGTAATTTTTTGGTGTTTAAGAACTTGCCTTTGTAATGTTCAATGGTTTGTTTTATTTAGTTTTTGACCCCCTTTATTTTGGGGGGTCATAACTTTCTCGTTTCTAATCCTTTTTTAATGATTGTTAATGTGTCAAATGCACCAAGAAGAAGGGTTCAAATTTTGTTGAACACCAGAAGCAATGGAGCCCTCCCTGGGCATGTCTACCATACAGTAGTTGCATATAATGTGTAACTAAACTAGTTCATGGGCTTTGCAATGGAATTTTTTATCCCATATCTTTTGGGTTCCAATCCAATTTTGCACAGTATGTAAATAGGTGCAATAGCCATGTACTAACCAAATGCCAAGTGTTATTGGAGATGAGAAATTTAAAAATGTTTGACCTAAAAATAAAATAAAATAACTCTAAACATACTTATATAATTTACCTACCTTTCAACCTACTTACATACCTAGGTAAACCTAGTTATTTAATAGGATGTAATAATTACCTACATATTACACCATGTGTCAACATCTTATTAACCCTAACCTTGGGCTCACGACCCATATTGTTCATATTAGCAAGGGCCATGAGTGAAAGTGTTTTAGAGAAGCTAAGATAAGAAGTAACAAAAGATGTTGAAAGAAAAGTTGGAGCTTTTAGGAGGGAATAGATTGAGAAAGAAAGAGCGAAATAGGTTCGACTAACTAAAACGATTTATGTTGAATTGTTTGCTTCACACGCACCTATAATAGAAGATATTACAATTTTTGAAAAAGAACAAAGAAGTAGGGAGTTGGAAAAAGAATTAGAAGCAACACTAAACTTTCTAAAAAGAACCATTACATCTACAGCAAAACCAATACCACAAGTCATTGTGATTTCAAATTCAAAGGAAAAAGTGGAGATTAGACCTCAACCTGTTGTTGAAGAAATTTCACAATCAATTCATGTGTTAAGACCTATGGAAGAGGTAAAGTTGCAACAACATGTTATTGAAGAACAACCACAACTAATTCCTATACTAAGACTTGTGGAGGAGAAAAAACTACAAAAACCTATGAACAATGGAGAAGCATTTCTTCAAGAATTTGTGAAGCAACTTTCTATCCCTCTACTCTCGGTTCTATAAGGTGATTATACTTAGAGATACATATGCTACCGGTGAAAGAAAAATGTAAAGTGTATCTCTAAATGTTAAGTTGTGTTTATAGTTGAAACTAAATAATTCACCTCTTATGCATCATTTATGATTTGGAATTGATAGATATATTTTCTAAATTCAAACATTCCAAATCCTAACATTTTATGTTAAATTGTCACTCACTTAAACCAACTTTTAAGGATTCGACACCATGCTCAACTTGGCAACAAACCTCCAGTCACTTAAAATATTGTTCCTATCACATACGTTATCCAAATCTAGTTTGCTTTAGTTCATTAAAAAGCTAACTATAAGGCGCATATGTCTACCAAATTCCAAGCTTCGCACCCAAATCAGTAAAAATTTGTGCTACAAAACCTAAAAGGATTTCATGAAGGTAGAAAGTTCAACTTGGCAACAAACCTCTAATCAATTACAATATTATTCCTATCACATACATTATCCAAATCTAGCTTGCCTTAGATCATTGAAAACCTAGCTACAAGGCACATCTACCTACCAAATTTTAAGCTTTACACCCAAATTAGTAAAAATTTGTGCTACAAAACCTAAGAGGTCTTGTGAAATTTTTGTAAGATTTCAAGCTCCCAAAACTATCCCTATTCACTTCCATTCTTTCACAAGTACCACTATCATCCAATCTATTCTCCCTCTTTCCACCATGTACTAAGGAAAATTGTAGGAACATGTTTTCTCAAGATTCAAATCGAAAGTTCTGTCCGAAAAAGAACGACCCAAATGATCCGAATTTGCCTTTTAAAGAGAAGGAGAAGGAAGGAGGTGAAGGAAGACCCAATTTGGTGGCCTATGGAAGGTTCCAATGCTTGGTGGCCCTTGAAAAGGTCCAACGTTTGGTGGCCCTTGAAAGGGTCCAATGCTTAGTGGCCAATGGAAGGTTCCAATGTTTGGTGGTCTTTGAAAGGAGAAGGAGAAGCATTTTTTTCACCTCTTCTCACTTTCCTCCCAAATTACTTAAACCTTTTTTTTTTCCATTGATATTAGGGTTTACTTTACCATGGTTTGAAACTATTACTTTACACCTTTCTTTCTTTTTCCTTGACCTATAAATTACAAACATGCATCTTGATGTCCCAAGTCTTTCACACATTCATCATTGAGTTGATTTTGATTAAAGATTTTTTTTCCTTTCCTTAAATTCATGGTGTCATGCATGACCACTTCTTACGGGCCTCAAGCTATACAAGTGAATGAAGAATTACCTTCGGAGTCATCCCTAAATTTGACATTAATGCAACATCCTTGTGATGAAGATCTTGAACCGCGAGAAATCTACCCTCATCTTGAAATTGAACCCCTTCATGCACATGGTTATGTTGGTGTGGCTCACAAAACTCTTTGAGAAAAGACTTGTATCTAGCATTATTCCTTAGTGCCCAAGATCAGAAACAAGAACCATGATGAAGCATAAAGGCAAAGTGCTTGTAGAAGAACATGTTGAGAAACTTATTAAGAAGAAACCAATGTTTAAAGCAAAGGGGAGCCAGAAGATGTTGGAGTGGATGAAGATGGACTCCAACAAACTCAAATGGGTTCGATGAGCTGGTTTGGAGAGCCTATTCAACCTGTAATGGACAATGCCAAGAGAAGACATGTTACGAAACTTCTTATGAACCTAGGAAACAACTGAAGATGGAAGAATTCTAAGGTGAGTACATGGTTAAAAAAATTTCATTGATCAAGTATTAATCCAATGAACAAATTGGAATTTCCAAGGAAGGAGCAATAGATGTTGTTAATGCAACTTTTAAGGAAGCCAAAACCACCTTTAAATGAATTACATGACCACATGTTTTTATGGAGAATGAGCAATGGAGTGTAATGTGCATGAAAGAGGAATTTCATGCAAGATTTGTAGCCATTTTGCAATTTTTTTATTAAAGGGAAAGGTTAACTTATTTTAACAACCATATTGCTATTACTTTTGACTTAGCCAACAAGGGGCAACATACTAACTAGTGTTCTATAATGTTGACCCAATTACTGGTTGAACTAACTCACTAGATTAAACATCAGAAAAAGGCAACAACTAACTCATTTCTAACAAAACCAAAGTAGATAATTGCTACTTAGGGCCTATCCTAGACATTATGTTTAGGAAGTGGTTCCTTATATCCAATGTGCCTTCACCAAAAACAACAACTCCAAAAAAACATGTATCATCAACCAGTCAAGAGCACCAAGTTTTATAACAACGACAAGTTTCACCTGAACTTGTTATTAGGGAGTAGTTTTTGAAAGAGAGAATGATGTGCCCCCAAGTTCCTTGTTAGACCCAAAGAGGGTCCAACTATGTTAAAAAGTGGAAATAGTTGGAACTTGGTGCCGCTCCCAGCTTCCAACACTAAAGGGGGTGAAAGGGGCGTGCTGAAAGCTCCGGGATTAGACTAGGAAGAGGGACAAGCTACTTAGTTATTTGGTCCTGCATCCAAAACCAACCACCAAGTTGGTTAGAACTCATTCTGCACACTTTTGGTGTTGGGACAAGCCTCAGACAACCTTGGACTCACTTGACTCACCACGGCCCAAACTTGGGGGTAGCCACCACCTTCCCCCATATAGTATTCTCTGCATCTCTCCACTACACTTGCATCTGAATGGCACTTTTTCCCGGGACTTCCAAAGTGGAGTCCCGAAACTGTCCCGGTTTGGACTCCCGGGACTTTGGGCGTTCATAACTTCTCGCTCTAACCTTCGATTGGGGCGAGGTCTGAAGCAAACTTGTAGCTCTCCTTGAGAGCTTTCTAGGGGCGTGTTGCACTTCACCTGCACACACCGAGATCGGGTCGATTCTTGACTTTTAGTGGTTGAGAGTCAAACTATCAATTTGACTCTTGGCCCTTCTTTTGCCTATAACTTGTGCTGTAGATGTCCAAATGGCTCATGCGAGGCCATTTTGGACATCTACACTTCAAGACCTTTTCAACAGTATAAACTACATTTCAATGCGAGGTGTTTTGACCCCTGCAATTGAGCTCTAAGTTTTTGGGAGTCTCGGAGGACTCCCAAGTCCCATTTTCGGGAGTGTGAGTGGCGACCTCACACTTCCCTCAAAGTGGGGTTGCGACAGAGAAGACCAACACGTTCGATTACAACATCACCCTTACCAACACGTCAGTCCCATCAATCGAAGACACATATAAAACTACTTACACTAAAGGACATGTTAAAGCATGAACTTGTTACCTCACCACCAAGAAATAAGTCCATGACTACTTTTGGATCACTAATTAATGATTTAGAAGAGGATGACGAGAGAACCTATTCAAATGAAATTGGAGGTAGGGGAGGATAAAAACTTGATGCAACAACTATGTAAAGCAACATTGAAGAAGAACATGAACCCAACCTAGATTAGGTAATTAACAACATTCAAATTGAACCTGTTATATCTATTGAACTTGAAATTTCCATTATAAAACTTGTAGTTATAAGTACATAATCATTCCAATCTATTCAACCTATAGTTGAACCAATACAAATGGAAAACCCATATTTTTTTAGATTTCAACTTGTCCTAGTTCCTACTCATTCCACAAAAACTTTGAAATAAATTAACATGTTTTTAAAACAAGTTATTCAAAATGCCACAACCTGGTCATGAACATTGCAAGAACTTTCAAACCTTAAAATTGAATTTGAGCAAATCAAAGAAAACTTTTTTAAGACCCACAACCACTTGCAAACTTGCCTAGAGTAGAAACAGTGCAAAGAACTTTGAAAAACTGTGACAAAAAATTGGTCATAGTCAAAATGTCATGACCCTAAACTTGGGTTCACAACCAAGGTAAGGGCATAGAAAGGTGCGGGCTGAAAATACAACCTAGGAGTCACATTTACATTCCCGAAGTGTGAGGGAGTGTGAGGGAATGAACTCACACGCCCCCAAGTGGACCCCCACTTTCGGAGTTGGAATCCCTATGGAGTCTCAAATTTTCAGAGAAGGATTTTAAAGGTCAAAACTCATTAGATTGAACATTTTTTGATACATTGGAAAGCTCTTGAAACATAGATGTCCAAAATGAACTCACATGATCCATTTATTCACATCCCGAGAGAAATGGCATTTGGGTGCAGCCCCTGTGGCCAATCATAGATAATACTATAAGGGGAAGGTGGTGGCTTCCCCTGATTCCATGTCGTGATGAGTCTTGTGAGTCCATGTATGCCCATGGTTTGTCCATGCATTAAAAATGTTCTAACTATGCATTAATCAATTTGTTGTTTGGTTTAACAAGTCCATATGAATAATAGATCCGCTTGTCACTCATCCTAATCCCCATCCTAGAGCTCCAACACACCCATCTTACCCCCGAAGTGTTATGAACTAAAAAGCATACCCCAACTCTTTCTTTTTTTGTTGTTCACCTTCAGAGTCAAATTTGAATCTTTCAAAGAGTTTCGAGGTGTGTCACATGGTATCAGAGCTCTAGCAAAGCTCAATCCATTAATCAGGGAATTTCGATGGCACCAAAGAGGACTTGTAACCTAATACATAAGACCATGATGGAAAAACCCACCCAAGATTTAAATGTTCCACCCAAGACCATTAGGGAGGAGGAATAAGAGGACCATGACAATTGTGATGATCCTAAAAATGAAGAGGAGCAACCAACCATAATTCTATTCATTCCAAAACAATTGGAGGTTTCGCTTAAAATGAATAGGCCTGATTTCACTAGGTTGGTTGGGGCCCCCAAAAAAGGATCATCTAAAAGCCTAGGATTCAAGTTCAGTAAGCTTGGGAATTTTAACAAGGTCTGAAATCGGAAGGTTATAGATGTTTAGCTTATGGAAATGGAAGACTACCTTCATGCAGCCAAAGTTGGGCGACACTCGGTTGTGGAACTTGCTCATTCCTATTTAAATGGCTATGCTTCAACATGGTGGAAGAAAGTGAGGCAAGAGGAAGGGAAGACCCATGGCTACACATGGGAATTCTTTAAAGAACCCATTGAGTTGGAATTCATTCCAAAGAGTTTTCACTACATTTCAAGGTGCAAACTTTGTAACCTTGTGAACATGACAAATGATAACTTGTGCCAATATGTGAAGGCATATTCTGAACTCATGCTTGAAATCTAGCATATGCATGAATTAGACGAAGTGTGCCATTTTGTGATGGGGCTCTTGACTTGGACCAAGCATAAGCTTGAAGAAAATTTGCCCACCTCATTATCTAAAGCCATCACAAAAGTGGAAGGGTTTTCGAATGTGGAACATGGTGAAAAGTCCGAGTTCAAAAAGGAGAACAAATTCCTTCATAAAACGGCATGCCATGAAAGGGAATGGAGTCATGGGCAAAACATTTCAAAAGGGGAAAAACCCAAACAATTTCAAAGCTTAGGTTCCAAACCCAAAAGTAATTTTGTCAAAAAAAGGGTTCCCTTGAAAAGGAGCCAACCCAAAGGGGATGCTAGCGGAAAGCCCAAAGGAACATGTTTCAATTACAATGAAGTGGGACATTACTCCAAAGATTACCCCAAACCCAAACTGGGCAATGGGGGTTTTAAGGTAATTGCCCTTACCACTAACCTAGCCCAAAGCAAATGTAATCGCATTTTTAAAAAAAAAGGAAGGTTTTTAAGTGAGAAGTGTTATGTCTTTAAGGGGCTTCCCACAATTTCATAATTCGAGAAAGTGTTAAAGAATGGAACTTTAATTGGAGGAGCTCAAGGCACCCATTGAGGTGCACTTTGTAGATGGGGTTTTTCATCAAATCACGTTACAAACAAAAGACGTGCCTCTTCAATTAGGGAATTAAATAAGAAAGGTGGATTTGTTAATTTTCACTTTAGGGGGAATGGAATGCATTTTGGGAATGGAATTCATCACCCATAATAATGTATTCATAGAAGGGCACAATAGGTTAATTAGAATCCCATCCAAAAATGGGATTGTTTGGGTGAAGTTGCATGAAGTGCCCAATGCGGGTGGATTGACCATCCACTTGATATTAGGCAAAACTTGGGGAAAAAAATGCATGAGAGGTTATGGCATGTTGTGACGCACTCCCAACCTCCTTAAGAGATTCAAATTTGAGTCGAAGATGAAAACAACGGAAGAATAGGAAATTGGGGCACGCTCCCTAGCTCGAAACACTTTGAGGGTAGAAGGGCATGCTGGAGCTCCGAGATGGGACTAGGAAGATTAACAAGCACTTCAATCACTCACATGGACCTGCACAAACCAAACAACAAGTTGGTTAGTGCATAGCTAGAGCACTTTTGGTGCTAGGACAAGCCACAGGCAAACTTGAACTCACAAGACTCACCACAGCCCGGACTTGGGGGAAACCACCACCTTCCCCCTTATAGTATACTCTGTGTCTCTCCACGAGGCCCAAATCCAAATGGCATTTGGGAGTCTCGAAATTCCCAAAGTTGGGACTTCCGTGACTTTGGGGCCCCCATAACTTCGTGTTCAAACCTCTGATTGAGATGAGGTCTAAAGTAAAGTTGTAACTCTTGTTGAAAGTTTTCCAATGGTATGTTGCACATCACCTACACACAAGGAAATCGGGTTGATTATTGACTTTTAATGGTTGGGAGTCAAACTGTCAATTTGACTCCCGGCCTTTCTTTTGGCCATAACCTATGTTTCAGATGTCTAAATGCGTCATGCAAGCCCATTTTAGACATCTAAGTTCTAAGATATTTTCAATGATTTAAAGAACTTTTGAATCCAATGGGTTTTGACCCCTACAATTGCCCTTTGAAGATTTGGGAGTCCATTGGGACTCCAACTCCCAAAATGGGAGTTCACTTAGGAGTGTGAAGGTTCATTCCCTCACACTCTTTTGCACTCTCGGGAGCATGAGATGCGACCCCCAAGCTTCCCTCTTGGCCCGTAACCTTGCAAGCCCTTGCCTTGGTCACAAGCCTAAGGCTAGGGTTGCGACATGTTGTGTGTGATGTGTGTGTTGGACAAGTTTGAGTCAAAAGAGGTTACCAACTTGGTAAGTCCTCTTAAGTGTCTTAAGCGAGTGTTGGACAAATTTTTAAATGTGATGCTTGATGAATTGCCCCAAGAAAACAAGTTAACCATGTAGTCGAGGTGATGTTAGAAATGGCATTTCTCGCCAACGCCCTATATCGAATGAATCACAAGGAGTTAAAGGAACTTAAGGTTCAACTTGAAAAATTCTTCGCAAAAGGATACATCAAACCTAGCAAGTCACCATATGGGGCACTTGTCCTCTTTGTTCACAAAAAGGATGGGACGTTGAGGATGTGTGTGGATTGTAGAGCCCTCAACAAGGTGACGATGAAGAATCAATACCCATTACCTCAAATTGATGACTTGTTTGATCAACTTTTGAGAGTTAAAATGTTTAATAGGATTGACTTATGTTTGGGATATTACTAGATTCGAATTACAGAAAAGGATGAAAATAATATCGTTTATCGCACAAGGTATGGCTCATATAAGTTCTTGGTGATGCATTTTAAACTCACCAATGCACTTGTCACATTTTGCACACTCATGAACAACATTTTCCAGAATTGGCTTGATGATTTTGTGGTCGTATACATAGACGACATTTTGCTCTATAGCACCTCTATGGAGGAGCATGTGGAGCATCTTCAAAAGGTGTTCCAAAAGTTGAAAGAAAACAAGTTATATGTTAAGTTTAACAAATGAAAATTTGAGGTGACGGAAGTGGATTTCCTTGGACATAGGATGACGCACCCCCAAGCTCCATAATGGATTCAACTGCAAGTCCAAAGGTGAAGACAACAGAAGGATAAAGAGTTGGGGCACGTTCCCTGGCTCACAACACTTTAAGGGTAGAGGGTCATGTTGCAACTTTGGGATGGAACTAGGACGAGCGACAAGTGGTTCAATTACTCACACGGACCTGCACAAACCAAACAACAAGTTGATTAATGCATAATCAGAACACTTTTGGTGCACAAACAAGCCATGGGGAAACACGGACTCACAAGACTCATCACGACTTAGACTTGGGGGAAGCCACCACCTTCCCCCTTATAGTATACTTTGTGCTTGGCCATGGGACCAACACCCAAATTTCATTTTGTCCCGGGACTCCCAAGTGGGAGTCTCGAAATTCCCAAAATTGAGACTCTTGTGATTTTGGAAGCCCATAACTTTGTGTGCAAACCTCCGATTGAAGTAAGGTAAAAAAAGTTGTAACCCTTGTCGAGAGCTTTCCAATGGTATATGGCATACCACTTGCATGCAAGGAAATCAGGGCAATTCTTAACTTTTAATGATCAAGAATCAAATTGTCAATTTGACTTTCGACCCTTCTTTTAGCCATAACTTGTGTTTTAATTACCCAAATAGTTCATGCGAGCCCATTTTAAACATCTAAGTTCTAAGATCTTTTCAATGATATAAGGAAATTTTCAATTCAATGGGTTTTGACCCCTATAATACCTCTTTGAAGATTCGGGAATCCATTGAGATTCCAACTACCAAAGTGGGAGCTCACTTGGGAGTGTGGGGGTTCATTCCCTCACACTCTTCTACATTCTCGAAAGCATGAATGCGATTCCCATGCTTCATTCTTGGCCCGCACCTTTACAAGACCTTGCTTTGGTCACAAGCCCAAAACTAGGGTTGCAACATAGGATCACCCAAGAAGGCTTGAAGATGGATGACCACAAGGTGAAGGCAATTTGGATTGGAAGCCACCTAGGTTAGTTTTGGCTTTAAAGTCATTCCTAGGATTGGTTTCCTATTATCACAAGTTCATCAAAAACTTTCCCAAGATAGCCATGCCTTTGACGAACCTTTTAAAAAAGTCATTTGAAACTTATGAATGGGATGAAGCATGCAGTGAAGCCTTTGAAACCTTGAAAGGCATTTTGGTGAAAGCACCCATGTTGAAGTTGCCCGACTTTGACAAGGATTTTGAAATCCATTCCGATGCCTCCAACTTTGCAATTGGAAAAATTTTAGTGTAAGACGGAAGGCCGGTTACATTCAAAAGCAAAAAGTTAAGCAAAACGAAATGAAGGTGGCCAACACATGAAAAGGAAATGTGAGCCATGATACATTGTTTTAAGACTTGGGGCCATTACATAAGCTACAAAGATGTGGTGGTGTGGACGAATAATGTCACCTTGAAATACTTCGTAATTCAACCAAAGTTGTCATCAAAACAAATGAAATGGTAAGACACATTAACCTTGTTCAATGTGGACATTTGGCATAAGCATGAGAAGGGTAATGTGGTGCCCGATGCACTAAATCAAAAACACCAACCTAAGGTGGTGTACATGGGGGAAATAGAGTTTCAAAAGGAAGTTCGACTAGCAAACCACTATGATGAATTTGTCAAGGAAATAAAACAAAACATTAAAAAAGGAATCAAGTCACACTTCCACTTGTGGGATGGATTGTTATGTTATAAGGAAAATCGGCTCTATGTTCTAGAAGGGAAGTTTAGGGATGTGCTCTTGAGAGAGTGTCATGATGGGCCCCTTGTGGGCCATGGTGGTGCAAAATGCACCATAACATTCCTAATAAAAACCTATTATTAGCTTAACTTGAAAAATGATGCGGAGAAATATCTGAAAACTTGTTTGATTTGCCAACAAAATTGAACATTCAATAAGAAACAAACAAGATTATTGTGATCGTTACCAATTTTTGAACGGCCATGGGAAAATGTGTCCATGGATTTCATGGTGAGTTTGCCACCATCAAAAGGATTTAATGCAAACATGGTGGTGGTGGATTGATTTAGCAAGATGTCACATTTCATCCCACTAAAGAAATTGACGCACACCTAAACTCCTTGATAGACTCAATTGCAAGTCTAAAAGGTGAAAACAATGGAAGGATAAAGAGTTGGGGCACGTTCCCTAACTCACAACACTTTAGGGTAGAAGGGTGTGCTAGAGCTTCGAGATGGGGACTAGAAAGAGTGACAAGCAAATTAATTACTCACACAGACTTGCACAAACCAAACAACAAGTTGGTTAGTGCGTAATTGGAACACTTTTGGTGTACGAATGAGCCATAGGCAACCACGAACTCACAAAACTCACCACGGCCTGGACTTGGGGGAAGCCATCACCTTCCCCCTTATAATATTCTCTATGCATGGCCACAAGGCTAACATTCAAATGTCATTTTGTCTTAGGATCCCAAGTTGGGAGTCTTGAAATTCTCGAAATTGGGACTTTTGCCACTTTGGAGGTCCATAACTTTGTGTGCAAACCTCTGATGAGGTGAGGTTTGATGCAAAGTTATATGTCTCATCAAGAGCTTTCCAATGGTATATGAAACACCACCTACACGCAAGGCAATTAGGGCGATTCCTGACTTTTAGTGGTCGGGAATCAAATTGACAATTTGACTTTCGGCCCTTCTTTTGCCCATAAATTTTGTTTTAAGTGCCTAAATGGATCATGCAAGCCCATTTTAGACATATACATTCTAAAAGATTTCAATGATGTAAGGAACTTTTCAATCCAATGAGTTTTGACCATTGCAATCACCTTTTGAAGATTCAAGAGTCCATCGAGACTCCAACTCCCAAAGTGGGAACTCACTTGGGAGTATGGGGGTTCATTCCTTCACACTTTTCTACACTCTTGGGAGCATGAAATGTGACTCCCGGGCTTCACTCTTAGCCCACACCTTTGCAAGCCTTTACTTTGGTCATGAACCCAAGGCTAGGGTTGTGACACAAAATGCCACAACCCAAGAAACGAAAAGGTTGTTTTTCACACACGTGTCCAAACATCATGGCTTCTCCAAGGACATTATGTAAGATCGAAATCCCAAGTTCACAAGTAGGTTTTGGCAAGCTTTATGGAAGCACATGGGGTCGAAGCTCAAGATGAACACCTCATTTTGACCCCAAATGGATGGGCAAACCGAGAGGATGAACTTGATTATTCAACAATTCTTAAGGAATTCTGTGACGACATTTCAACAAGATTGGGTGGATCATTTGGAGTTGATTGAATTTTGTTACAACAATTCGAAGCACTCAACAACAAAGGCCACACCTTTTTAAATGGTGATAAGCAAATCACTAATCATGCCTACAATTTAAGCCACACATGGGCAACCCCCAAATGATGTAAGTGAGGAATTGCCATTAGTCACACAACTTGATGAAGAGAGATGGCACTTGTGGGAGATGGCAAAGGCCAATCTTGTAAAGGCACATAAATGATATAAGGATGTTGTACATAAGTCCCAACGAGAGATAAATTTTGAGGAAGTAAATGATGTGTGGTTGAACATCAAAAAAATTTAATTGTTAAAAGGTTTGATCCACAAGTTCTTAAGTTGATATGCGGGTCTATTCAAAGTGTTAGAAAAGAAATTTCCTGACACTTACAAACTAGAATTACCGAAAAACCTTAAAGTTCATCCCATATTTCATGTTTCACTTTTGAAGTTGGTCATTCATGATGCCTCAAGGCCTAATCAAGAATATAATTCAAAGCCTCCACCTGACCTCATTGATAACCGACTAAAATTTAAGGTGAAGGTTGTGCTCAAGTCAAGGCGACTAAGGGGGCGGGAGTAAGAGTATTTGGTCAAGTGGAAACGATACCATTTAATAGAGGCATCTTGGGTGAATGAGTCGGACATGGAACATGCTCAAGAAGCCATAGAAGAATTCCACAATAAACCGACAAATAAACAAAAGAAACATAGAATGTGATGAGGACATCACATTTTTTTAATGAAGGAGAAAATTACACAAATGTTCCACATCAAGTTGCAAATGAAATAAAGGTTAAAGACTTTCAAAAGATTGCATCATGAACAAATGAGTATTATTAAAAAAAATTGTCAAGTGGCATGGGACAAATGGAACTTCCTTGTGTAAAGTCAAATCAAAATCGAACTCCCACCTTGTGGTTAAAAGAAATTTTTAGTCCAAAAGAGGAGGCAAACAAGGGGAGCTTGCAAGGATGCACACATGTTCAAAGTGCATCCCAAAAGGTCGATTATAGTGGTGGCCGACATGGGAAGTCATGACCATGTTCGTGTATTATAATCACGTAACTTGGAAATTAAGTTTTCGCAAAGCCTATGCATCACATCTCGTACCTTGATAAACATACTTTTAATTAAACTTAATTGTTGGGATCAAGGCACAAGGTTGGGAAAGGAACAATTTCAAGTAACTTAAATCAATATTAGACTTGGCTTGAATTCCCCATGAGGGGAAGCATAAAATAATTGCCTCCCAAATGAGGGTTTTATCAATTAGGCTAGCTTAGGTCTCTTGACAAAGTAGGGGTCAAGGGTTTTTCTTGAACTTTTCTTAGACTTGCCCAGAAAATGTTAAAAACTTGGGGACGCCTAAGTTAGCTTGAAAAAGGTCCTGTCATAAAAATCAACAATTAATGGCCAAGGATCCAAATGAAAGTAATAACATTGAGGAAATCCCTTTTAAGTGTTAATGAGGACATTGATATCTTTTTTTAATGGGGGAAAATGTCACAACCTTAGCCTTGAACTCGCAACCAAGGCAAGGGCATGCAAAGGTGTGGGCTGAGAGTGTAACCTGGGAGTCACATTTACATTCCCGGAATGCAAAAGAGTGTGAAGGAATGAACCCACACACCCCCAAGTGGATCCCACTTTGGGAATTGGAGTCCTTATGAAGTCCCAAATTTTCAAAGAGTGATTTTTGGGGTCAAAACTCATTGAATTGAACATTTTCTTATACCATTGGAAAGCTTTTGAAACATAGATGTCTAAAATGGGCTCACATGAAGCATTTGAATATTTACAACACAAGTTATGGCTAAGAGAAAGGCCCAAAGTCAATGTGTAAATTTGACTCCGAACCACTAAAAGTCAGGAATCGCCTTGCTTTACGTGTGTGTAGGTGTTGTGGCATATATACTTGAAAAGCTTTTAACAAGGGCTACAACTTTGTTTTAAATGTCACCTCAATTGGAGGTCTGCACAAGAAATTATGGGCTTCCAAAGTGGTGGGAGTCCCAAGAAAAATGACATTTGGGTGTAACCCCCATGGCCAATCATAAAGAATACTATAAAGGGGAAGGTGGTGGCTTCCCCCAAGTTCGAGCGATGATGAATCTTATGAATCTATGTATGCTCATGGTTCGTTCGTGCACCAAAAGTGTTATAATTATGCACTAATCAACTTGAATATGAATAATTGACTCACTTGTCACTCATCCTAGTCCCCATCTCAGAGCTCTACCACACTTGTCTTACCTTCGAAGTGCTACAAACTAAGGAGCATACCCTAACTCCTTTTGTTGTTTTCACTTTCGAACACACATTTGAATCTTTTAAGGAGTTTGGGGGTGTGTCTTTAAGATTTGAAACATATTAGCATGTTTTTAAAGCAAATTACTCGAAATGCCACAACCCAGTCAAGAACATTGCAAGAACTTTCAAACCTTAGAGTTGAGTTTGAACAAGTGAAATAAAACTTATATGAAACCCATAACTACTTACAAACCTATATCATAAAGCTTAAAATAATGTAGAGAACTTTGAAGAACCATGACAAAAAATTGGTCACAGTCCAAAGGTAATTCAGTAAGTTCTAGCATGAAAACTAGAACCTTTGTAACCCAAAAATGGAGGGACACTAGAGAGACGCAAAACAATCATGGCAGCTAGCAATCTCTCTCCTCCCTCGCGTGCTCTGACTGATCAAGCACAATGGCACCTTACGGCCAGAACACAACAGGACAGACAACCTTCCCTTGTCTCCAAGCTTGAATTCATAACCCAGCTACAGGAGCAA
>Ga0116227_10006348_pt1 | contig 24017 bp, 23 predicted proteins | sample S1TSphgellanicum_FD_89693 | JGI IMG/M metagenome (GOLD analysis project Ga0116227, IMG submission 89693) | Host-associated microbial communities from peat moss isolated from Minnesota, USA - S1T2_Fb - Sphagnum magellanicum MG | ecosystem: Host-associated > Plants > Peat moss > Unclassified...
GAGAAATGGAGCCAAAAAGTGCTTTGTAGCAAACCCCCAAAAAAAAAAAAAACCCACCCACCCACCTACCCAAAAAACAGAAGAAGAACCAAAAGCTAGCAATGATGGATTGCAAGAAGATTGCTTGGAGGTTCTTGTTTTCCAAGAACGTAGTAGTAGTGTTGAGGTGAGAGATCAGTACTGGAACAGCGGAAGATTTTGAATGGAAGAAAGATGGAGTCTTTGAGGGAGCTGGAGAAACCCAATTCAGCAGCAACTTGCTCGTGTCAGACCCCAGTTCTTGACACTGGAAGAAGAAGAAGTAGAAGAAGAAGAAGAAGAAGCAGCAGCAGAAGAAGGGAAGACAGGCTGCCGTCTTAGATCGATTTGTTTTGAGGCTTGAAATCCGCAATAGCAGCAGCTGGTAGGGAAGCTAGCTTGCTTGCTTGCACGCATCGATCCTTTGTTTTACCCATGCCTGCATGCCTGAGGTGCTTTGCTGCTACACACCCATGTCTGCTTGCGTGCCTAAGCTGGTGCTTGCAGCACGCATGATGGGGTCGAGCATCATGGTGGTATGGGAAGCTTGTAGCAGAGCTGCTGCTGCGACGTGTTGTTGCGGGGGTCGTCGCTGCGGCGGCGGCAGCAACAGCAGCCTCAGCAGGATTAGCATCCGGTCTTCTTCCAGCTTGTTACGTTCCAAAGCGTTGCGCATCTTTGCTTTGTTCATAGGCTGGGGGTTAGCCGTCCTGGTGGGTATACTGCTCCATAGAAGCAATCTCTCCGCCAAACGTGAGGCTTTTGGCCTCAAATGTGACAACAGAAAAGAGGTTAGCTGATCACTCTTCCTCCTTCTTCTTCTTCTTCTTCTTCTTCAGCTTGATCTCTCGTCCTCGAATGTGAAATTCTTTGCCTCCTCGATGAATTCTAGTCATAAGAACCCATGCAAAACACATCACTAAGTTGCGAAGACAACCTCGTAAAGCTTCCTGTAAGTGATGATGATGTCCTTTACAAGCTTCACATATTGATTGGCATGTGCCACAGCAGAGAGCCCACATAAGTACTCGCCCTAGCTAAGAAACCCTAGAATGATCTTCATATGCTTTCTAGTCCTAGAATTCCTGCAGGTGCACAAATAGGTGTTCTGGATTTGGGTGTTTGTCAATCTTGAGAATTGATGAGCTGTGGTATGGTGTTGCTGTTGACAAGAATTTGCTGCTGCTGCTGCTGCTGCAACTTGGGATGTGGTTTTTTTTGTGCAGATTCTGAGAGCTGTTGTAGAGAATAATCTGAATGCATCATTTGTGACTGTGGGTCTCATACCTAGTGTGCCATTTCTGAATCAAAGCATCTGGATGAGCTTCACACAAGCGACCACCTTTCTGCGGCCTGATGTCACAAGGATTCTGTGGTTAGAACGTGTACTGGAGAGTGAAAGGGCTGCATTTGAGAAGAGGATGAATGCCTCTATTCTTGGTGTGGAACACAATCTTACAACTGTAAAACGGAGTCCAGATACAGAATATGCACCTATTGTGTACGCAAGCCAAGATGGGATTCCATTTCTCATGGTAGATCCCACCAGTGTTCCAAGTGTCAAACCTGCAGTTGAAAATGCACGTGATACAGGCCTTTCTTCCATGGCACCACCCGATTTGTATGGAGGCGTATGGCGGATGGGTTGTTACTTGGCTTACTACGGGAACAGCAGCAATGGCAATCCTGTGTCCTCCTCCTCTTTGTCAACTGTTGAAATGCGGCGCGAAGCTTGTCTTGGTTATTTAGCTGCATCTCTTGCAGTGGAACTGGTTTTCGCTGCTGTGCTCTCCAGGTAACAAAAATGTTAGATGTGTCCTCCCTCCCTCACTCCCTTGGACATGTATTAAACTTTGCAAATAGAAACTTGTACTGGACTGGATGCAAAGTGGTTATGCTCTTTACAGCTTCTGTCTCTTCAAATCTCAATTCTCAAAATTCCAATCTGTGAAGTTGGAAGTACTTTGCAAACATGCTGCTGAGTGGGTTGAGGTTTGGAAACTCGGGTTTTGCAGGTTCATTGATGATGTTGAGATGGATGTTGTGGCGGCATATGTGCCTAGTTTAGACTATGAATTCTTGCCAACTTACAACTGCACTCCAGCAGCCAATTCTTGTGAGCTTGTGATTTATGATCCAGCACAAAGGGCGAGTGACAAGAGCACGGTTGTGGTTACTTGGAGTTACGGCTTCCAGAATTTTGAGCTTCGGTGCTATTCAACACGGAACCTCTGGCTGTATGCTCTTCGCAGCATAATCGCTTGGCCACTGCTGATGTCTATTCTTGTTCTGCTGTTGTTTGTGCTTGTCTATCTGATACTCAAGAGATTAGAATCCTTTGAACGAGACAAAGTTTATATGGAGAAGTTCAACACTGACTTGAGGGCAGCTAAGCTGGCTGCTGAAGCTGCCGACAAGGCAAAATCGAGCTTTCTTGCCACTGTATCCCATGAGATCAGGTATATCCCACTTCATCCAGGGATGAAACTGCAGATTCTCTTGTAGGTTGCAAGTTGCAGCTGCTCTTGATGTATGCACCTGCTGTAGTAGCCCAAGCAGGGGTTGTTAGCATGAAATTTCTGCAGTTTGAACTACTGGGCAGCTGCTAAGTTGCGAAGCAGCATTCTTTGTTTTACTTCATTCATTTGGGCATTACATTGGGTCACATTGTCAAGGAAAGTCCTTTCTTTTGACTCATGGTTACAGCATCCTTTTTCATGTTTTCTGCAGGACCCCTATGAATGGTGTCATTGGTGAGTATACTCTATAACACACCCCCATCAACAACACAAGTGCCTTTGACCATATCTTGTTCATATGGTTTGTTCATATGGTGGTCATCAGGTGTATGTTGTCTATGTGTGTCTATGTAGTGTATTCCTCTCTTTCTGCAAGAGAGTTTTGATCCAGGTGATTTTGGGTGTAAAGCCAAAGGAAGTAAGATGGGACATGTTTTGACAATATATGTTCCAAATCATGCACATTGGTTTCTTTGGGTTTCAGGTATGACAAACCTTCTGATGGGGACTGAACTGAACCCACAGCAGCTTGAGTATGTCAAGATTGCTCAAGCCAGTGGCAACTCACTCTTGTGAGTGAACTTACCAATCTTCTCAGCAATGCCTTGTCAGAGAGAGAGAGACAGAGAGAGAGAGAGAAAGGTTGCAGCACTATTATGGTGGTTGGATGGTTTTCTGGACTGAGTTTTGTGGTTGCAAGCTTTGAACTCTGTGTTTGATATGGGAGTTTTTAAAAATTTGTGATGTTGTGCCAGGTCCCTTATTAATGATGTTCTGGATCTTTCGAAGATTGAAGCAGGCAAGATGGAAATAGAATCAGTCCCGTTTGACCTTCGTGCTGTAATTGAGGATGTGCTTTCCGTCTTTGAAGGGAAGTTACAACAAAATCAACTCGAAGTCTCTGCACTCATTCATGATTCCGTTCCTCCATGTTTGATTGGTGATCCCGGGAAAGTAAAACAAGTGCTTGTCAACATTGTGGGCAATGCCATGAAGGTACAATTCTCCTTTTTTGTTGTTAATCATGTGTTGGTTAATGGTGCATTGGTGGATGGATCTTGCTAGTTCTGGGTATCTCTCTTATGATGCTTGAGAGTTCTGTTTGTCTCTCTAGCTTTGATGCATATCTTGCAATATTGTTACTTCCAAGAGAACTTTTATGGATGTGCATGCACCCATCATGAGTGCAAATGATTGTAGTATAGCAAGACCCATATGTAGTTTATGACATGTGTTTTTCTGGATGATGTCCATGTCAAGCTTCTTCTAACCCCACCCCCCCCTCCCTTTTTTGTGTGGTATATCTGCAGTTCACAAAGGAAGGAAGTATCTTTGTATGTGTTCGAATTGTTTCCAAGAACCAAAGACATTCCTTTCCAACAGAGACAGGGGCTACTACTACTACTAGTGTTTCCTCAGGACCAGATGGTCTGGATGGATTTTTGACTAAGGAAGTCAAGAAGAGAAGAAGATTCTCTTGGAGCTCTCATCAGAAAAGTTCTGTTGATCAACCAATTGGGACTCTCCAAACCAGTGTTGTTACTCTAGTATCTGAAGAAGATCCAAAGATAAAACCATGGCAACAATGGAAAGATGGAACCTGTGGACAATCTGATGATGATGATGCTTCTTCACCTAACTTGAGCATGCAGTTTGGTACGAAGGAATCGGTAGATAAGTGGAGGAACTGGCCAGAGTTTCAAGAGACCATCGACTCTAAGAGTGAATCAAAATTCACAGTCGCCATTTCCATCGAGGACACAGGTACATGTTTTTGCTAGAAATGTAAGATAGTGGTTGCAAACATTTCCATTTCTAGAGATGGTAAAAAAAATCATGATTGCTACTGGCTGACATTTCCCAAATGATCTCATTATGTGGGATCCAGATATTTAGTTTCTTGTGAGCAATTTTTTCCACCATGATTATAAGATTACTATTTCACATGATGCACAAAATTTCTATACAGGCATTGGGATTCCATTGCATCTGCAGCATCGCCTTTTCCGGCCCTTCCTTCAAGCTGACAGCAGTACTTCAAGAGAATATGGTGGCACCGGCATTGGCTTGTCAATATGTCAGGTTAGCTTTGATTACCAACTTTGGATTTCAGTCTTATGCTAATCGTTGATTGCTACAATGTTAGAATAAGTGGTTGGGTGGTTGTTCTCTTGTTACTATTGTAATTGTATACACTGATCTTTCATGCTGATTTGCATGTGCTGCTAAGTTTTTTTTTTTGCAGAAGCTGGTGGAGTTGATGGAAGGACAGCTGACAGTCAGCAGCCAGCCAGGAGAGGGCAGTGTGTTTGAGATGACAGTTCCACTGCTCAATGGTGGAAGAAATGGAACAGTCCTCTCAAAGACAGTGAATGGAAATTTGGAACACCCATCTGAGCATCCGCATCTTGCAGAAGGGAAGCTGAGAGGATTAAGAGCAACTGTTGTCGATTCTCACCATGTTCGACGGGTATATAAGCTTTGGTTTCTTTTCTTCATCTGCACAGTGAAGAAGATTTGAAGTCCTTTCAAATCTTCCAATGTTGAACCACTGGGAAGTTTTTTGAAGCTGATCTCCATGCCTGTGATCAAATGCAGGAAGTCACAGCAAGCTATTTGCGAAGACTTGGTATGGTTGTTCAGGATGCAGAAGATGTAGTTTCTGCATTGGCATTACTGAACAGGTAGAAAAGATATTTCTGTCCTACTTTGATAGTATGATTTGGCTTACTAAATTGACAGAAGAGTTCAAACTAGTATAATTGAGAAGTTCCAGTGGAAGTGGACAGTGTGCATTCTTCTTCTTCTTCTTAACACTAATTGTGGGAAGTGCAGGAAGGAGACAAAAGCATTTGAAGCGGTGATTGTGGACTTGCAAGGGATTGAGCATGCTGCAGCAGTACAACTGGCCAAAACAATGCGCAAGGAAGTGGACCAAAAGAGCATGCCTTTAGTGGCTCTCTCTTTCCCACTCTCTACTTCCACTCGACAAGAACTTCAGGCAGCTGGGTTCTCATTAACTCTGCAGAAACCAGTGCGGCAAACAACTCTTGCTGTCGGGTTGCTGCAGGCAGTTGGCGTGCAGCTGCGAACAGCTTCAAAGAAAGTTGATTCCAAGATTCTAGCTGGAAAACAATTGCTTGTGGTATGTATGTATGTATACATGTATTGTTTTGATGTTTTGCTTTCACAGAGTACAAGCTAGAATGAAATGGAGCTTCTCCTAGCAAGCTTGTTGCAACCTGATCAAATGAGATACCACTACTGACTTGTTTGGATTAGCTAAGTCTCTCTCTCTTGAATGCTAGCCACCATCATGACTTTGAGTCTTGCTGTTGCACTGTTCTGCTCACAAGTGCCAAAAATGTGCAGGTTGATGATAACCTTGTCAATAGAAGAGTTGCATCGTCAATGCTGTTTCAGTATGGTGCATCAGTATCCAGTGTTGCGAGTGGAGCTGAAGCAATCACAACATTGAAGAAACAAGAGAAGAAATTTGACCTGGTCTTTATGGATATTCAGATGCCTGGGGTACATATATCGAAATTGAAACAAAAAGCTTTTGCTTGCAGTTGTAGATGTTGCTTCTGAATTTTTGTTGAAGAGTTGATCTATGTTTTGAGGACCATGGGGACTTTCAAAAGTGTCTTTTCTCAGCCACAGGTTTGATGTAGGAGTGACAATACAATGCTTCTGTACTGAAGAAGTGTGTTGTCTTGTCACTCCCTTTCAGATGGATGGGTATGAAACCACTTGCCAGATACGGCAGTGGGAGCTTGAGAGTTGCAATGAATGCTTTGCTCCTAATGCAAGCAAGCCTTCATCTTGGAGGCATGGCAACGGGTGCCAACATCATCGGATACCAATCATTGCAGTAACTGCAGATGTGATGAAAGGGATACATGATCTCTGCTTTGAAGCAGGCATGGATGATTACATTTCTAAGGTTGGATTTTCTGTTGAACATGCTGCTCAAAAATATTTAGTGCTTTTCAAGCTTCAGACTTTCATTATAGATTTGCAACCCCACATTTGCAAAAAAACAAGTAGACATTAGGAGAAAATCTCTTGAATTCTTGTTGCACTTTCATAACCAGCAGTTGTACATGTAGCCATGTTATGATAATTGGAACTGCAACAATATGTTACTCCTGACAACATGAAGTTACTGTTACACTCCTGATAATAATATTTTGGATTGTAATTGTCGAAGGACAGCCCTTGGACCAGAGACAATTGCGTGTGCTGCTTGAAAGATTCTTGAAGTAGGCGTTGCAAGTAAGCTACCTCCTTCACACACGAGCAAAGAGCACTTAGCAATCATCAATTTGCTTCAGCTAAATGTTTGGGGTGAGTTTTTGCCATCATCATTAAACAGAGATTTTGCCATTTTTTCAAGGTTCAAATTAAAGCATCAATCAACTGAAAGATAATGGTGCATTTGTAGGTAAATTTTCCTGCTGCCCATTGTTCTCAAACTTCCCATCAAGGAATATTGACCATGTGTCATGTCATTGCAGAGTATATTTGTTTCTCAAAAGAAGCTGCAAGAGCGCTTGAATGGGTGGAACTGGTCTCAATGCCGACAGCATAAAATAGTTGTGGAGAGTGAGCATTGTGATCAATCACATCAGATTTCTTATGAATCAAATTGCCTTTGGCTTTTCGTCCATTGGGTGGCACCCGATTTGTGAATCATGTCTTTCTCTATTATGTTCTCTTTGACAAAACCTGCTCATTGTTTCCAACAGCAAAAGTTGGCCACTCTTGAGGCTTTTTTTTTTGGTGATTGTCAACCTGGAACACTGATTTCTTCTATTTCTTTTTTACTTTAGAGTAATTCTAGAGGAGCCAGAAATTGAAAGTTGGTTTTTAAAAAAAAAGTATTGTAAAATTTTGGACCCACCTAAATGGAGCTCTCATCACAGGGCCTGTAGTTGGATTAATCCAGTTCAAATTTTGTATTGATTTGCATTTGAAATGGTAAATCTCTATGTATGGAATCAATTTGAACAATCCTTGGTTGGTGTTGTCTTATTGTTTGATCATTATAAATGTTGTGAATCAATCTTTTTGGTTACAAGTGCATGAGATGTGGACTGGTGAATTCCCCCTTCCACAAGAGAATTCAGATGTCTAAACAATCCTGCCGATCCTTCAATCCCATTGTGCATCCCAAAAGAGCTTATCTTTTGCAACTTGACAAGAGCTCTTGCCAAATTGAGCTGACAGACAAATCTTATAAGCAATAGTAAGCAAAAGTAACCCATAAGGTGGCATACCATTAAGCTGCATCAAAAGGTGTGCAACCGAGGAAAGCGCAGAATTTGCAACTTGACAGTTCTGAATGCACAACATGCCTGGCACCATTATTAAAAAATGTACATGGATGAAATTGACAAATCAATTCGATACCTGAGTCCATTGTGCTCACAAGCAACCACTGGAATCACCTCAAGCATCACTATAAGCAATGGCAACAAGTGTTCCTGACATGCACACAATCCAACATCCTTCAATAGGTACCTTGTTTCCTTCCTTCAAACCTTTGGGTTCAGTGAACGGGCAAACTCAACTCAAAATAGACAGGACACAACACATTCTTGCAATCTTCTTGTCATAATCTTCCTTCTACATTTTGGATGTGGGTTCCTTAATGGTAATGGAATCAAATGATATTGAAATCATGGATGTTTACGAGTAACAAATGGCACAATTGGCCATTCATGAACTCCATGTGTTTTTCTTGTGGCAGATCCATGACGATTGACATATAAATTTGCCGACTGATTCTAGATCCTTTCCACACACACCAAACATTAAAAAAATCAGGGAGATATTTTATTTTATTTTTTCTTTAAAAAGATAAAATTTTGACCATCAAGATGTGGCAATTGAGAATTTGGTCAACATCCCAACAACAATTTTTTTTTTCCAAAAGAAAATTCCTTTTTCAAAACTAAAATTTGGTTGCCACATGGATTAGAACCAAGGTGGACTTGGTTTTGGTCCCATTTAAGTCCATTGTAGTCCATATGTTAGTAAAATTTTGGTTGTCATTTTGATGGTAAAAAAAATATTTTTAATTTATTTATGTTTTGAAATTAAATTTGATCGTTACAAGACTACATCTAAAAATCTTTGTTATTCCTATTGAGCTTCAAGGAAGGTGAAATATATATATATACATGAAAAATTATGTTGTTCAATTGCTTGGGCTATTACTATTTTATAGGATTTTATAAGGCAAATGTTTTATATAGTTTGATCTAAGTCCTTTTCTTTGATGTGAAAGCATAACCATGATGAGCCACATTCATGGCATGCTTGAAAAACTTGCAAAATTGGTGACAAGTAGTTCAAAGACCTAGAAATGGTGAAAAAATATGTACCAAGCATTTTAGTCATGTCTTTGGATGATTTATCCAAACTTAGTTAATAATCATAATCCTTGTCCCCCAAAATTGTTTCACAACTAAATTTAGAGTTGCTATTACAAATCAAGGAGGTATTTCTTTGTAAGGTTGTGACTTTACGAAACGTTTGCCTTGTGTCCCACTCAATCAAAGCTTGCTTGAGTTTTACAAATGGTGAGTTTGTTGTAATTGGTGAGTGGTTCCTTGGCAACCTTAATTTTGCCATTTTCATCCTATGCCCATGTATTAAACACCATGCTATTAAGCAATGTTCCCAATCTTTGATTGTGTCATAGCAGGTATAACATTCTATTGTAAAACATTGCAATGAAAGATTAAATGTGCTTGCCAATATAAAATAACCCACATAGATTACAAGTTTTCCCAAACTTCAACTTTATATGGTGTGACGATGAAATTTTTCATGAATGAAAATTATGCTTACATTTTTTTCACTCCAAAATGCATGATGTACACTCATTGGTTGATTGAGTCTTTTATGAAATAAATGAAAATAAATAATCAACATGTCAACGATAAAAATGGTTTACTATAAAATGTTGATAAGTGCATCAAAAATTTTCAACATTAACTTGATGTATATTTTCAAACTGGTAAAAATTAAATAGTAATTATAGATTCCATGAAGCAACATGCTTTGATCGGCAATCACCTCGTTATTTTGCTTCATATAAATTTATAAGTAATCTTTTTAAAATTGCAACTATTGTTGCTTTGATTGTACATAATACATCCAACAAATACAAGTAGAAAGACCTTCAATATGAACATGTCAAGCACTTGTGCCCAATAAATGGCTTCCACATAATTAGTCTAACATTATATATATATATAATTAATTAACAAAGTGCAAATTCTTGCAACATAGTTCCATCAAATTTTGCTACTATGGTGGATGTTATCAATTCATGAAATAGAAGGGGCAAAGGACATAACCAAAAAATCACCTAATGCTTAAGAAATAATGTAAGGAAAAAATGAAAAACATGCATGAAGCAATCACATCGACAAAAGTTCCCTCAGAAATTCAATAGGGTGGACTCATGCCAACATGAGTGTCCTTTGAGTCTCTTCACAAAGGATTTGCTCTAATGTGAATTTCTTTGCCATTTTTATATGATGTTTAGACAAGTGGATTCACACCAACATAAGGTGTTTTTGCATCTTTTTTGAATGGATTCACATTGGTCTTAATTGCATTGAGTCCCTTTCAAACCTTTGTTGAATTTTGATGTCTTTGGAGAGGCTAATGGGTGTGTTGGGCGGGGTCATTGTGGTGGGTAAGAGCATCTCCACCCCAAAATATTTAAAAAATCTTTTATTTTATAATAGAATATTGTTTAATGATCATTGTCCATAAAAGTTCCTTTAAACACTCAAAGACCATTTACGTCTTTTCATCTATATGAGTAATAGTCATTGTCCAAATCCATAGTAAAAATAATAATTTAAAGGGGTTAAAATGACCATTACAAAATGGACCATCATAACAATTAATAATAAAAAGCAGCAAGATTTGTATTATCATGTTGCAAGATTTAAGGAAAAGGGGTGTTTGCTAATATGGGGTGAAGATGCTCTAAGCATAACATTTTACAATTTCAATTATGATCAATCATGTGGTAAAGTTCATTTTCAAGGTCATTATGGATGGATGATTGTTGTTATACAATAATGTTTGAATCATTGTGAATGTTTATCAATGTGAAACGTGGCTATAAACTTGTTAAAATTGACTAAGAATTATATTTCAAAAAAGTTTGTATTGCTCAATGGTTTTAGAATCAACATGGGATAATGTTCTACATGCATATCATTACCCCAAACTTAATGTCATAGAAACAATTGAAAATTATGTTTCAACAATGCAATTTGAATAGACAAATAATTCATTTCACACATAAAAATGGAGTTTAATATTTTTTCATATTTAAAAAATAATTATAATGAAATACTTTCCTTCATCCAAACATATACATTAAAAAACTTCCCACGGTGAGTTCATATGTGTATTCATTTGCATTCAATTCCAACTCAGGTTGGTCAAACATACATGAAATGGCAATTTTGTGTCTAGCTTCAAATTGATGTCATGTCAAATGCATAAAACTCTTAGTCAAAAAATACATGTAGCTAATTTTGACTATAATTAAAAAAATTTACTGTAATATTTCACTAATTCAATTTCACTTCAATACAATACAAATTAATTCATTAAAAATAATTCAAATGATATTTATTTTATTTTATTTTATTTACAATTGCATGTAAAAAACACAATTGCATGGGAGAAAAATAATCGTGAATGCATATTTTTGTTATGATTGCATGCAAAACTATCATGGTCACATGTATGAAATAAAACTATAATTTATTTATGGTCACATGTTGAGAATACATATATTTTATTTACTATGAGATGTTTTTTTAAAAAATTATCAAATGGAAAATGTAATGGTCAAATGTATAAAAATGTTACAAACACATTAAAAATTTTAATTCATTTTATTTACGGTTGTATGTTAAGTTTTTTTCATTTTCTTTGGTGTTTTGAATGTTTCTTTTTTTTTTTCAGTAACACATATGTGGGATATGGTTGCATGCATGTTAAAAAAACTTCTTATTATTAATAATACTTTCTATTAACCCTACCTCTTTTACAATCACACGTGGGGTACAATCACACGTATGGGGGTCATAATCATTTTTTTCAAGTTTTTTTCACTTTCAATCATGTGTATGTGGATTCCGATTGCATGTTAAGTTTTTTGTGTCAAATTTTTGTAATTCGTTTAAATTCTGGCCACATGTTGAAGCTTATTTTAATTTGTTGTATTTTTATGGTTGTGTGTTTAAAGTGAATTTGTACACTATATTCTAATGTGTTTTTAAGTGTCAATTCATTGTATGGCAACAATTTATTATTGTGTATTATATGCACTTCTACAAATTTCAATATTGATGTGATGGCAAGTGTGTATAGATTAAAACAAATGTGACACATTTGGATTAACATGACAGATCATGTATAACCCTATATGGTGTAAAAGTCTATGCCAAAATTTTAGTACATGAAGTACTATATTACCATAGTGCTCAATCTTACATCCATGGTCGCCTTTATTTGTGAATTCATGGTCTTCCTTTTTGAGGTTTGGGAAAGGTCCTTCTACCATTAGTCCTATCAAATGCTCAAATTTAGAAGCCATTCAATCTTATTGGTTGGCTTGAGTTTGAGTTTCCTAACATTTTGTTTGTGCATTGTGAGGCCCTAGGTAGTGTGGGTCCAATGATTTATTTATGATATATGGGATATGCTAGTTTGAGGGATTGACTTGCTTCTTAATTTGAACAAATTTTAATTTAAAAAATTATCCATTGTCTCATTGGAATTATTACATTCAAACATGATAATGCAAGTGGAATTCCATAACTTTGTTCAATTTAGTGATGAAGAACATTAGGATTAAACATATGATTGCACTATTCTTTTTGTGTTCAATGATTGGTATGAATATAATTATTTGTTTTCCAAACCTAGAGTGCAATAATCTAGGGTTGGTCAAACAAACATGATGCATGATGATTTCATGTCTACATTTGTGTTAATGTCACATTAAACACATCAAAGTTTTAGTCAAATCAAACATACAATTGACTTTGATTATATAGTAAAAAAACATTTACCATGATATTTTACTCTCTTTTTTTCACTTGTGAAATGGCATAATTATATGTAAGGAAAAAAAAATTTAAATACATTTTCTTTACAGTCACATACAAGAAATAAAATTGCAATTCATATTTTCAAAGTTCCATGTTGACAATAAATAAATTTTAAAATGATCTTTCATATCAATGTAATTTTTTTAAGGTCGTAGTAGAAATAAATTCATTCATTCATTTTTGTATGGTTGCATTGTGCACATAGAAAATATAAAATCATTTTCTGGTCATGCTTTAAAACTTTTTTTTTTAAATGTTAAAAATAAAATTGTGATTAAATGTTTACAATTGTATGTTAAGTTTCTTCTTTTTGGTGTTTCAAAGGTTTCTTGTGTATATGTGTTACATGCACAAGTTAACCTCCTTTTTTTTTTCTTTTTTTTTGTTGGGTTTTTCTTGTTTTTGATAATGTGTAAAGTGGTTTATGGTCCCATGTTAAAGTGATTTTTTTGTTTTTTCTTGTTTTTCTTTGTTTTTTCTTGTTGTGTATGATGTGGGTTATGATTGCATTTATATTTTTTTCTAGAGGTTTTTACCTTTTTTATCATGTGCATATGGGTTATGGTCACATTTTGAGATTTTTTTCCATTGGTCTTTTAAAAAAAAAAGTATGTTAAGATTTTCTCTTTTCTTTTTTTTTTCTCGAGGGGTTTTTATTTTTTCTTGGTTGTGTGTGGGTTACATTCACATAATTTTTTTTGTTTTGTTTGTTTCATTTTCCTTTTGTTGCAACGGTTTCTCATTTTCTTATGCATATGTATGTGGGTTATGGTTTCACGTTGAGATGGGGTTTATTTTAATAAATAAAAAATTAATATGTCCTTTTGGGTTTAAAAAAAAATTAATCATGTGTATGCACTAGAAGAAATCTTATCATATGCAACTAATCACTATGTATATGTAGATTACAATTGCATGTTATGTTTTTTATTTTTCCCCCTTCCTATAGACATTTCTTATTTTTTATTGAACCACAAGTATGTGCATTGCGATCACATGATAAGGGGGGTTTTGCTGGGGTGGGGGCGAGGGGTGGTTATAATTTTTATCACTTTCATGTTTTCAATTATAAATGTATGCATGTGGGTTAAGAGCACAAGTTAAGTTAAGTTTTTTGGTTAAAACTTTGTAATTCATTTAATTCATGGTCACATGGTAAAGCTTATTTTAAATGTTTATATATTTACAATCACTTGTTTAAAATTGATTTGTATGCTACATTTTGTACATTATATTCCATTGTTTTAAAACAATTGTATCATATATCAAAATTCTTGTAATTGAAGATTTTTTTGCTTTGGTCCATCAATATGGTTCAAGTTTCTTTATTTAAATTCAATGTGATATATATATATATACCTTTTCTCCTTGAATATTTTGAAATACCTAATAACTAATGATAAGTAGTTCATCTACATAGCAATATATATTCCATCACATTGAATTTTTGTAATGAACATGTGCATAATTAAAACCCTTTCCATTATATTTCATTGACATTCAACATGATCATCACAAGTAAATAGCTAACATATATTTTGAAATAAACTATTAATTTGAATATTCACTTTAATATTTTTAGACATGTTTTCAACCAACCATATGTCCAATAAGTCTTCAAAACAAGTAGAAATTGATACATTGTAGATTTTGTGGATCATGTAATGGCTTTCATCACCCCAATTCGTAATGGTAATCCACAAATATTAAAACTTGATTTTTTTTTAAAACTCAAATAAATAGGTATGTACATCACATTCAATAACAATGAATGTCGACATATGTATAGATAATTATTTCAAGAATTGTGTGTATTGTTTCAACTTGACAAATATGCAATAAAACTTCATGTTGTTGTGATCTTCTATACATTTTTTGTTTTTTAAAAGCATGTTCTAGTATTATATGCAATAGTAACCACTGCATGGAAAAGCCATATCCATCCACATCCACTATTTGTTATTCCCCTCAATGGTTTTTCCCTTGTTATAATGTATAATAATCATAACAAGTTTAATGATTTTTTGTGTATTAAATGTATATTCATTTCAATGAACCCATGGTTCATTGATAATTAAAAGTAGGTGAATGACAACATGAGGAAATCAAATGTTTTTTGACACATCTTACCAATTTCACCTAGAAAAGGTCTTAAAATTTTTTCTTCATCACATTTTTCACTCTCCACTTCAATTATAATAAAGAGAGTGAAGTAAGACAAACTAACCATTTATGTTTTGCCCATAAGACTTGAAGAATGATTCAATTCTCCAAATTTCAATGGCTATATATTTTTTCATTCTAGGTGTAATCATTTTTTACTTATAACAAGGCTTGGCATTTGACAAGGCATGATGCATAGGAAAATTCTAATCATTTTTTGTTGTAATTGAACCTTTAATTGACCAAACCAAAGTTGATAGTGCGAAGAAATATAGGTGACAAAAATTTTGTTCTTTAAAAATGTATATTATATGAAGAAAAGGGATGTGATTTTGAACATATACCTTCCTTGGTAGTAGATTTTCATTTGGGAACTGTTTGGGCAACATTTGGGTTGTTGTATTATATTTTTGTGATAGTTAAGTGCATAACACCATTTTGTGTGAAAGGAGGTTGAAAGTTGTGTATTACATAATATTATTATTGTTTTAAAATTTGATCTTTTGAATTTGTAGGTGGCAAGTTTAGTATTGAAAATTACAACTTGATAATTAAATTATTTATCATATGAAATGTTAAGTTGATGAAATAGTTGGGAGGTAATGAGATTTGATCTCATTAATGATGCACCCCCAAGTCCTTCCCAAGATTGGGGATATGAACCCCCAAATGGTAGTAGTGGAAAGAACTTGGGAGCATGTTCCCTAACTTTGTGCACTAATGAAAGAGGGGCATGTGGGAGCTCCAAGATGGGGATTAAGACAAAGTGATAGGTTCATGAGCACCTCATGAAAAGATTACCTAAACAAGCTAAACTATGCAAGTGGTTAGTGGAAATGGAACTAAAAAAGGTCATGAACTTGTGTTGAATTCATTACATTCACCCGCCAAAAACTTGGGAGGAAGCCATCACTGTCTTCCTTATATTATACTTTGTGCCTTTCTAGACTATGCCTTTCCATATTTTTCCACAAGTTCATTATTTTTGTTGTATGGGTTGTGAGTGTGGCAATGGTTTTCTACATTTGGAGGTTGATTTTTTTGCGTTCTTCCAATGGCAATGATGATTGTCTTGTTTATTACCATTTTTAAATTTTTCAAGCAATGTTTAGAGCATCGCAAATCTTTTTTACAATGAAATTCTAGTTGAGTCAAAAAAAATTGTGTTGTGTTATTCTTCTCATATTGTTGGTGATGTTTTCTTTTGGTGGTCTTCTCCTTGTTGGTGGTGAGTATTCCAAATTACACTCTTTCCTAAAAATGTCCTACTTCCTTGAAATTGATGTGGGTTTTTTCTTAGTAGATGATGATTTTCTTTCAAAATCTGTTAGATTTTTTTTAATCCATCCCCTTTTGTATTTTTGTTGTGCTCTTGCTTAAAATCTTTGTGAGAAGACTTAATAAGCAATGCATGTATTTTTGGAATTGCTTAATAAAACTTCAAGTGGAAATTTTTTTTAGGTTGTCACCCCCTTTTCTTTGCTTTATTTTGTTTTTAAATTATGGGATCTTGGTTTTCTTGAGCAAGGGTTTAAACATGGATTATCTCTTGTGGGGTATTCTTGGGGTATTTGGAATTTCCTTTGTCGAATGGGGAGAATAATCATGTTAGAATTTTTAAAAAGATATCGATTTTGGTGAATTTCAATAAGCTTTTGTTAAACTTGGAGAAGCAAGTTTTAAAAGTGGGCAAGGCAACATAAAAACAAACATTATGTTTTCATGAGATTTGTTCTCCTTATTTAATTTTTTTCCTAGGGATCGTGGTATCCTTCAACTCATCTTGAAAAAACAATCCCCATGCTCCCTTCATTGCAAGATTTGGTGCAAAATCATAGAAGTTCAAATGTAATTGGAAATTCGATCTTTCAAGTTTGGTGTTTTGCAAAACTTAAAAAGAAAGACATTCTCAAGCATTTTTGTGAAAAAATTGATAGGGAGAACTCATGGTATACTCCTTTGTCATAAAACCCTCTTCATTCCTAGATCCTTGCTCATGCAATCACTTGGAACTGCGTAAGCAACAACACGAAGATATGTATTGGGAAGTGTTTCTTTGAGCTAAATATTGTGGAATCTTCCATTGCTATCCATGTGTCCAATCCAAATATGTTCCACAATTGTCTACCATCATACAAAACATTAGATAGAAACCAATTAACAAACTTCTTCGATTATTCTATAAATTCCAAACATATAAAAAAGATGCAATAGATCCCAATAAAAACTAGTGTATGTCATTTCATGAATATATGACTTTAAGTATTTTAAAAAAAGAATGGCAAAAGATAAAACCATTTATATATCCCTATTACCTCAACATTCACCTTAGGTTTTAAATGTTCTACTACCTCCATTTGATGAACTCTAATCTAGTTGAATATCCTATCCAATATTTATTGACAATTAAAAAAAAAAGAAAAGTCAACATCGATTTATTTTGTGCCATCTTTTCAAACAACATTGTTGTAAAAAATGACTATTTCATGATAACACAATTCAAACAATATTTGATGTTCTCATATATAAAAATTAGATTTCACAACATGTCACGAAGGTAGGTGGGTTTGAACTATAGTTGAGAACCCTAATGCAATCATTCTATTTACCATGGCTTCAAATCATCACCTAACCATAATACACAGGCTACCCTAATACATGGCCTCGAGGAATATAATTTTTTTGTGTAATGGTCTTTTTGCTTTTCTCCTTGAATATGTTAAGATACTTTGACAACTAGTGATAAGTAGTTCATCCACTCAACAAAGCATTGTTTTTCACCGTCACATTGAATCCTTGCAATGAACATGTGCACCATTGAAACTCCCTTTCATTACATATTTACTGATGTTCAACATGGTGATTACCAACAAGTAACTTGCATTGCATTTTGAAATAAATTCTAAGCTTGTTGGCTTTCATGTTTCTAAATGCATTCAACCAACAACGTATTCCATTGTGCATTCAACCAACAATGTATTCCATTGTGCATTCAAAGCCCGTAGGAACTTATGCATTGCACATATTGAACACCATATAATGGCCATCGTTACTCCATCATCACTCCATATATCTGCCTTTGTCCACATTGGCATCAGCTTCATCACTGCAAATGAACTGCAGAGCTGCTATGGTAACCACCCACTCTCCTTTGCATGCCATCTTTCTGCACATATCTCTCCATTCTCTATTGTTGGCCTTGACATTATGATCACAAAATCGCAATAAAATATGGCACATGCTGGAAAGCCTGAGAATGTGAACAGTTGACTGAGCATGTGCATGACAACCAAACTTCTGTTCAAAAAATCTGCAATCAGGCATGCACACTCACAAATAGTGTGCGCTCACAAACACAGATAAGTTTCTCACAAACAACTCCGGTTCCAGACAAGCACAAAATAGGTTGCACAGTAGTTCACAGAATTGGAAGGCCAGTATCTTGGTGGTGAAAGAGACCACCTGAACTCCATACCTTCAATCCATGTATTTCACATACAATAAATTTCTATTAAGTCCTTTACTGAAATTTATATAAACAAGCCTCAAAAGTCTCAATAGCACTTTCTAAATGTTAAGCTCTACTGTCCCTTATCTTACAACTGCAGAAGTCATCAGAAGATGGAAAGCAGACTGAACTGCACCTTTGTATCTCTTGTCCCCAAATTAAGCTTGTCAGGCTTTATCAAAGTCCTGTTTTTGGTCCAATGACATGATTCATGTCATGGTAGTCTGTGCCTTCACAATTCTATTCTCATAAGAAAGTAACCATCAACTGAGGTTAGAACATGCAGGTCTCTGAATATAAAATTTAGCACAGTTTTACAATAGATAGCAACTTCAGAGTTTGCTGCTGATCAATGGCTTCATCCAAGGCTATCATGCATGGTGGTGCTCAAATTCAGACCAAGTTTGAGATGAACAATCATGTCCTGATGTCAATGCAACACAGCCCTTGTAATTTGATAGGTAGACAGCAAACTTGGCAAAGACAGCAGTTAAGTCCCATACATTGGTGTCAAGTGTGCCTGCCAAAAAGGGCCCACACAAGTCTTTAGAATTGTAAGCCTATACAATTGAACCTGAGCTAGATAGCAACCAGCCCACCAGAGAAGCACTATACCTCATGCAATGACTGATTGGATTTCCAACACAGCACTAACACACTGTAGGTTTACAGGCAAGTAAAGTTATGCAACTGCTAAATTTCACCTGCAGGGTACCACACCCAAGGTAGAGGTCTAATCGCAGCAACATCAGAGAAGTCATAAGACATGATTGCTACAACTAGCTGCAGGACTGCAATCTCAGCACAGCGACTACCACCCAGAATGTGAGGCTGGAATACAAGATGTGTTAGTAACTTACATGACAAGAATGGCTTCTTATCTAAGATCATCCTCATCCAATTCATTGTGGCCTGTTTCATCAACTATTGCTGTCACCTTCCCACTGGGCAATTGCTTTGCCAGCCGGATTACCTGCATTTCAGCTGTTAGTGTAACAGAAAAAAAACTTCAAATACCACACCCTACATTTTTCCTGTTTTGCCCACCAGTGTTTACCATCAAGTTGGGTTATGCAATCCAGAGAAGCAACATGGCAAAGAGCACTGAGTAGGGTCACCATGTGATCAAGGTGGGGAATGACACTGCTTGTGCTGACAACATATTTGATTTCATCTGGCCTTCCCTCCCGGTAAGCTGACAATAGCTGCACCGCACAATGATTCTGGTCACTCTTGAAAAATGAGTCTATCCTGTTGCCCCAACCCAGGTCACATTGAGCAGTTTGAGACCAAAATTGGGTGACAAGGGATAGATCTCTGTGAAGGCCAAATTCCCCTTGTCAAGAGTACTTTGTCTTCTGACTGCTGGTAATGATAATCATACTAATCAAGGCACAATATCATGATTTCTTTTTTCCCAAGTGCACCAAAACTAGCACTACAAAAACCCAACACACAAAGTTGTGCTGATGTTTAAGACAACTTGCAATGCACAAAAGTGAATTCCATAAATTGCCTGTGCACATACTGGGAATATTCATTGTAGGATACATCTGCCAGGTTGAAATTGTCTGCAAAAAGGTAGACAATAATGGCACTCAAATAGGCCTGTCAACAACACCACCACTGAACATCAGTGACCCAGTTCACATCACATTAAGTCCAAATTCTACCCAAGTAGACTACAACCCGTTGTCAGATGCAGCCCTCTAGTTGGCTAGGCATCTCAGAAGAAAATGAGGATGAATCACTACTTGGAACAACCATGTGTCTAGAAGTTGAAGGGTTAGTACCCCAGTAACCCAGCATGTCACAGTCTGCTCTTCATGCCTGATCCATTTTGGAACCTCAATGCATCCCAATAGAATGAATTGCCACAAAAGAAATAGCTGTAAACAATTATCCAAGCTGTCTAGGACAAAGAGAAAGCAAAGGACGCACTTTACACTGGCTCTGAACAGCTTTGCATTTGTCAGCAGCCTGGCCCCACCGCACGAAGACAGTTGCTGCATCTTCATACCTTGATATTTCAACCAAAAATTACATCCATGAGAATGCAGATAAGACTCCACTGTAACACTTTGAAGGTAAACATTTACATCAGTTCCAACCAACCCCACACAAAAACAACTAGAATCAGCACATTCATAACCTTGTGGGGTCAGATCATCACTGTTGCCATTATTCCACAGTGACTTAAACCAACAAACATGCTAGAAACACTGCTCAGCACATCTACACACATACACACAGATTCAAACACCCTTGAAGCCCTGTTGAGTTGGAAATGTGCTTCATTAGACCTAAACCCTAAACCAAATCCCAAGCCTACAACTCTATGAACCTTCCAGACATCTCTAGATTAATGGTGGGCACATGGCTGTGATTGAACCACCCTACATGGATGGAGCTGCAGGAGAAAGTGCAAGGCTGAGGCCAACTAGTGTTATAACCTGTCCCTCTCACAAGTTGACCTCCAAGAAGAAACCCAAAAACCCCAGCATTTGTCTGGTCACTGAAACACCAGGTCAATTTGATAACCAAGCTATTGATTCAATCTCCCAGGCTCAACAAACAAGGAAATCAAATAGAGAATTACCTATTGAGCTTTATGTAGATGCTAGCAGCACTTCGATAAGAGTCAAAAGCCATTTGATCTCGACCATCTTCCTCAAGCAGGGCACAAGCATCTATGTACATTCTCACAGCAGCATCTGGTTTCACATCTTCCACAGCCCTGAGAAGCAAGAGATGTTCAACATGTCAGCAAATACTGCTGGCTGGAAGACAGCCACAGAAGGAACAACTCCAACTTGATCACTCCCCTATCCTCACTGTCATTTTCCACATTTATGATGCTTTTAAAAATGGCAAACCAACAGAGAATGGCAATTCATAAACCTGGCACCCCTGGCAAGTGCATCAGCAGCTGGTTGCACCTTTCCGCACTGTACATAAAGCTCACTAGCTCTTTTATATAAATCAATCACCTCATCAAAATTACCAAGCTCTCTTGCCAGGCCTCCTGCAGATTCCAGGTGCTTTCCAGCTGACCATGGTCTGAGATGCACCTCTATGGTCAAGGACACTGACCTTGAATAATGAGAAACACCGACCAATGCATCTACAATGGAACCAGAACCAGCTGGTAATATCTTGAACAGATGCTTCCAACAAGTTTCACATCTAAGCAGCCTCCACAGGCCAGTAAACTACTCTTCCATCTGTGTGCAAACCAGAAGCAGAAACAGAGACAATTGTCCCAGACAAGTGTTGCACATAGTCAACAGTCATTGATATCTACATTCAATTATATCAAATCAGGAGCAGTCTGAACCTTGCCTTGTGATCAAACAAGCTGAGCACAAACTAAAAGATTCAACCTTACACAACACACCAAAACAAACATATCCACTAAAAGATTGCTTGCTACAATATCAAAAAGCATTCTAGCCACATGAATGCACCATTCTAGAAAACAGAGAATCCGTGACAAGGTTCCAAATCCCTCACAATTGAACAAAGAACAGGTACATTTCTACAGTGGCAAGGATCCATTTCAGGAATGGAGCCCTCATGTGGATACGAGGATGATCTTTCTTGGCCTGTTGCAGCTTTTTCATATGCAATCTTTGCTGCCTCTGGCATTTTTGCCAACTTGAAAGCATTTGCTGTTTCCCTCAGACATGGACAACATGTGAGATATGGAAGTTAGAGACAAGCAGCCATCACATGCCCAGATGCAACTCACCAAAAACTCTGCTATTCATAAGTGCATAAAGTCCTTGACAATAATGGTTGCCAGGATTCAAGTACAGGGAATTGGAGAACAATTCAGAAGCACACCTCCTCAATTCCAATGGATAGGACATACCAGCTTGCTCATAGAGTGGTGTAGCAGCTGTCCAGTCTGGAAACCATCTTGTAAAACTGAGCTTTGTCCTGCAGCTTGCAACATGGTCAATCAAACCCCACACAAAATAGACGTGTAAAATCCGAAATGCAGCAGCAGCCGTGGTTTCTTATAGTATTCTGAAATTTGCCAAACCATCAATCATCATCCTTACAAGTGATTCTTGAAACCCTAACTTGACTATTAGTTTTGCCAGAGTCTCCGAGCTGCAAAAGTCTTCCTCTACAAGAAGATTATGTCCATTGTGGGGCTCAAACCCTAAGATCTACAACTCTAGATTGCGAACCTCAACAACCCCAGATCGATCGCCCACAAACCGACGAAAACACTAAAATCGGGGCGGACATCAAACCGTCTCTCTACCCACAATACTATAGGACACACATTCACGAAAACAGAGACTGGTAGCTATTTTTCTGCGATTAAAAACCAAACCCTAGAAACAAAAAAACAGGGGCAAAAATCGCGAAATATACATCGCTACACTAACCAAACCAAGAATTCAAAAGCAAATCAAACGAAAGAAAAGAAAGTCATATTCTCAGCAATGAAGAGCCAAGTCTAACAAACTTACAGCTTGTCAGCTTTCTTCACCAGTTTCTCAGCCTCAGCAACCTTAGGGTTGCCATTCGAGGCCTTGTCCGACGCCATGAAACTCTGATCCAATCTCCTAAAGCAGCAGTAAAGCTCGTTGCTCCCCGCACCTCACAATCTCCCAAATCCCAAAGAAAAGATCTCGCGATAACAACGACAAATCGTCGCCTTCTTCTTCTTCTTCTTCGTCGTCGTCGTCGTCTTTCTTCTTCGTCGTTTCTGTGGGGGCAAAGCACGAGCAAGGGAAAAGCACGAGCAAGCGCAATAGTTTCGGGCACCAAAACCCTAACCCTAAATTTCAAACTGACGAAAGATCAAGGGTTCGAATCCTTGTTACCAATGAAAGGACTATATAGGTACCTAGTAGGCACCTACGTACCTATTTGTTGCAATTAGGGTTTTTAAAGAAAGGGTTCATGGGATTTAAATTATTAGGCACTTGAGATGATGATTATGGCAAACTAGGTCATTAATAATAATGGCAAACTGGGTAATTAATAATAATGGCAAACGAGGTAATAATAAGAGGATGGTGGATTTTGTGATGAGAAACTGATGAATTGAAAACATCAACACCAAAGTTAATTATTATAGTCACCCCTCTTGCCCATGATGTATTTATTTATGGGCAATAAATATTACCATAGGGCAATGGCAAAATGACTGTTAAATATTTAATTAATTAAATTTGAATATTTCATGTTAAAAATTTACAATATTCTTATTTAAATGTTAAAAAAATGTCACATTTCTGTACATGCTTCAGGTAGGTAGCAATGCTTTTATTTTCAAAGTTGTGAGGTAGGTGGGTTGGCCATCATCTACAAGAGGATTTAGCCAAATTTGGTTACATGTGAAAAAAAAAAAAAACTATATTTTGGTGACATGCTAGTCTTTTTATCTATTGCTTTGGCTTTTTCTTTTGTGGCAAGGATGTGAAAATCCCACCAAAAGCAAAAACATTGATAGGTAGCCAAAAAAAAGAGAAAAGATGTTATATTTGTTCCTTCCATATTTAATAGCCAAATTTGGTTAAATTGGATTATGGAAAATCATCACCTTGGGGATGTCGTTAAGGGAAAAAAAAAAGAAAAAAAAAAAAGAAGAAAGACGAGCCACACTAATCTCAATGAATTTAC
>Ga0116227_10006349_pt1 | contig 24015 bp, 17 predicted proteins | sample S1TSphgellanicum_FD_89693 | JGI IMG/M metagenome (GOLD analysis project Ga0116227, IMG submission 89693) | Host-associated microbial communities from peat moss isolated from Minnesota, USA - S1T2_Fb - Sphagnum magellanicum MG | ecosystem: Host-associated > Plants > Peat moss > Unclassified...
AAAACCTACATTTTTGTAAATGTCTAAATCGTCAAACGTTCCGTAGCTTTTAGTAAAGTTGTCTTTGGTTAACTGGGTGGTATTGTAGTTAGCAATTTGATATTGGTATAAAGTAAAATCGTACGGGTTTAAAACCGGTAACTCGTTGGTTATTTTACGTACACCCGCATAAGCCTGGAACGATACAATGGTTCGGCTTTCGTGACCACTTTTGGTGGTGATCAATACCACACCATTCGCACCACGCGAACCATATATCGCAGTTGACGCAACATCCTTCAACACGTCGATAGATTGAATTTCGGCAGGTGATATCAGCGATAGCGCGTTTTCAACCTGTACTCCATCCACAATATAAAGTGGTGAGTTATCCTGCGTAAGCGAGCCTCCGCCACGTACGCGGATCAATATATCAGCACCCGGGCGGCCTTCGGTGGTGGTAACCGTAACACCGGCTAATTTACCAGCCAATGCCTCGGCAGCGGTACTTACCGGAAAGTTGGCGATATCTTTAGCAGACACCGACGAAACCGACCCTGTAATAGCATCTTTTGATACTGTACCGTAACCAATGTTAACAATATTAACCTCGTTCAGTATTTTACCCGCATCTTCCTGCAATGTAACTGTTAGTTGTGTTTTGCTGCCAACGGCAACATCTTGCGGGGTGTAGCCAATAAATTTAGCTACCAAAACAACATTACCGGTTGATGGTACTGTTATTTTAAAATTACCGTTTAAATCGGTAGATACGCCCTGGCTTGTGCCTTTTACAAGTACACTTGCACCAGGTAGGCCTTCGCCATCCTTACTTACTATTTTCCCGGTAATTTGTCGGGTTTGGGCATGCGCGGTCATCAAAAACAATGTTGACAGCACCATAAAAAGAAGTAAAATTTTTCTCATTAATTTTAATTTATTAGTAATTGGTTATTTAATTTCAGTGTTGAATGGTTAGTTCAATACTATGTTATTAGGTTTTAGCAGGGCAAATATTAATAAACACGCAGCCCTCAAATACACTCAACTGTAACGCTCTTGTTTCTTAAATCGGTTGCAATTCTCGATAAAAAGGAGTTTCGACAACAAAGTCAGCCTTAAATTTAGTTACGGATAATAGGTTTATTTATAATTGATGCACTAAATTATGCTACTTACATTGAATAACGCTGCTATGCGTGCATAAATATTTGTGCAATCGTTGCCGGGAACGTTGCCGGATTTATTTAAAATGGATTATTATATTTGCAATACATGAATTTTGAACTTTTAACGTTTTGTTCATATATTTCAATTGATAATTAAAAAGCATGTTTGAGCCTATAACTATTAAAGACATCGCCAAAGCTCTCGGACTGTCAACGTCTACAGTATCAAGGGCATTGCGAGGTGGTTATGAAATTAGCGCCGAAACCAAAAAGCTGGTTTTAGAATATGCCGAAAAAATCAATTATCATCCCAACCCGATAGCTTTAAGTTTAAAAGAGCGCCGCAGCCATTCCATAGGTGTTGTAGTTTGCGAAGTTGCTAACAACTATTTTTCGCAGGCCATTAACGGGATCGAATCTATCGCTTACAACCGTGGTTATCACGTTATCATTACCCAAACGCATGAATCGTATGATCGCGAAGTGGTAAACGTACAACACTTGGCCTCACGCTCAGTTGATGGTTTACTTGTTTCGCTATCATCAGAAACGCAGGACCTATCGCATTTGAAATACCTGCATGACAAAGGTTTACCTATGGTGTTTTTTGATCGCGTTGCCGCGGAGATAGAAACCCATAAAGTAATTGCTGATAATTACAAAGGTGCTTACGATGCTACCGAGCATTTGATACGATCAGGCATCAGAAAAATTGGGCATTTAACCAGTTCACCATTTTTATCCATCAGTATAGAACGATTAGAAGGATACAAAGCTGCCTTGGCCAAGTATAATATCCCTTTTAACCCCGATTATCTGCAACATTGCAGCCATGGGGGTATGATACAGGAAGAGGTTGAAGATGCAGTAAAACGTTTAATTGAAAACCCTTGCCGTCCCGAAGCCATTTTTGTTGCCGGCGACAGGCTGAGCACAGGCTGTTTGATAGCCCTTAAAAAGTTAGGATTAAAAGTACCGGGAGATATTTCGATAGCCGGCTTTACCAATTCTGATTTTGCGGAGTTGTTTAGTCCGCCGCTAACTACCGTTCGCCAACCGGCGTTTAAAATTGGCCAGATAGCTACCGAAATGCTGATACAATTGATAGAAAGCAAATACCCCGTAACCGAATTTGAAACCAAAATGCTGGATACCGAATTATTTATCCGCGAATCATCAGATTTTGCTGTCCCGATAGTGCATTAAAAAAGTCCAGAAGACCGAAGTCGGAAAGGCAAATCAAACAAACCCATCCTAAAATTTCTTTCGGTCTTCCGGACTTCTCGGTCTTTCGGACTAATATTTATTTCTTCTTAACCGGCTCCCCGTCCCTGATCTCGTCATTCGCTGAGATGATCATTTGATCGCCAGTTTTCAAATTACCATAAACTTCAACCTTGCCATCAGCTTCGCGGCCTTTGCGAACATCAACCCACTCGGCTTTGTTATTGGTAACACGGATCACAAATATTTTCTCGGTACTCATCACTAAGGCTGTTTTCGGGATCACAAAAGCACTGTCAGCAGGAGCCAGATTCATAGTAACTTCGGCATACATGCCCGGCAATAAGATTTTATCGTTATTAATAACGTCCATTTCCAATCGTTCAGAACGTAATTTACTATCCAGCGATCCTGCCATACGGTTAACATGAGCCGTAAATTTATGCCCCGGCATAGATTGCACCGTGAAATTAACCTCATTTTTTTCTTTCAAAATTCCTGAATAAGCTTCGGGTACCGATACCACCAGTCGCAGTTTCTTTTGCTGTTGTAAAACCAGCAAAGGCTGGTCTGAACCTTTACCCGTAGGGCCAACGTACGCACCCGGGTTTGTATTCCTTGCACTTACCACCCCATCAAAAGGTGCACGGATCTCCAAATAAGCTAAGTTAGCCTGTACAGCCTGATAAGCTGATTTAGCTGCCTCTAATTGTGCCTCATCCGAATTTTTGCGGGCCTTAGCCTGGTCAATGTCATTACCGGATATCGTTCCCGGTGTTTTGCTGGTTTGATACAAGCGGTCAAAATTAGCCTGGCTTGCGGTTAATACTGCTTCCTGCGTTTTGATTCTCGATTTAGCCTCGGCCAGTTGAGAGTTGATCTCGGGCGCTTCCATACTGATCAATAACTGACCTTGCTTAACTTCGGAGCCTACATCAACATACACCTTTTTTACAAAGCTGCTTACCTTGGCATACAGATCAACCTGCTGGTATGGGGTTAGCTCTCCCGGTATTTTTAATACCGATGGCAATACATCTTTTTTCAACGAAAATACCGGGATAACGGCTACCGAATCTTTGTCGTCTTTATCTTCTTTTTCTTTTGAACCGCAAGAGCTCATTCCGGCAAGGGCAACAAAAGCCATTACTGTAAATACGGACGCTCTTTTAAAGTTAGTTATGATCATGGTGCGATGGAATGTAATGTTTACTTTCTTTATCCTCAGGGTCTAAAGAAACAGATTGTGTTGTAGTTTTACCTTGTACCCAGGCAAAAACTAAAGGTAAAATAAATAATGCTGCTATGGTTGACATGAACAGACCGCCGATAACTGCCCTACCCAATGGCGAAGCCTGATCACCTCCCTCTCCCAAACCCGATGCCATGGGTATCATACCTACAATCATGGCTAAGCTGGTCATTACAATTGGGCGCATACGTAACGCCGTTGCTTCTTTAGCAGCCGTTAAGGCATTGCCACTATGCATCCGCAATTGCTCGGCATTGGTAATTAACAGTACCGAGTTTGATATCGATACGCCGACGGACATGATCATACCCATATAAGATTGCAAATTCAGGGTAGATCCTGTCAATCGTAACAAAAGCAACGAGCCCAGCAATACAGCCGGTACCGTTGATAATACAACTAACGATACTTTGAACGACTGGAAATTAGCCGCAAGCATTAAAAATATCACAATAATGGCTACTATCAAACCGCTTTGCAGGCTATCTAAAGTTTCCATCAGGGTAGTAGTTAAACCTTTGGTTTCAATATTTAAACCCCGTGGTAATTTACCCACCGCCTTAATGGCTTTTTGAACAGCGGTGTTAGCCGTACCCAAATCCATTTTGTTGAGGTTGGCTGTTACCGATAGTACCGGCAGAGCGCCTAAGTTATCGTTCTCACCGTTAGTGGTGTCGCGTTTAATTTCGGCCACATCTTTCAATACCGGCCTTGGCGAATTGCTTTGCAGTGGGATCTCACCAATATCGTTAATGCTGGCCATATTATATTCGGGCACTTCAACCTGTACGTTATAGCTCAGGCCTATCTTCTCATCCAGCCAAACATTCTTCTCAGTGTACCGTGATGATGAGGTAGATGCCACCAGCGAACGGGAGATCTCGTTCACACCCAAACCCAACTGCGCCGCACGTACCCTGTCGATATTGATATCGATAGCCGGGTAGTGAGTTGACTGGCCTAATTGTACATCGCGCAGGTAATCTATTTTGTTTAACTGATCGATCACCTTATTGGCGTATTCCTCATTCTGCTTTTTGTTCTTGCCGGATACCTGAACCTCGATAGGCGTTGGCGAACCCTGGCTTAAAATCTTATCCGTCAACTCAATCGGCTCGAAAGATAGTTTCACATCCGGCATTTCCTGCTTCATTTTATGACGGAACTTCTCTTTCAGCTCATCAAGGTTTACCTTGTAATCTTCGGCCAGGTTTACCTGCAGAACAGCTTCCTGCGGACCAGCCATGAACAGGTATATCGGACTGGTAGAAAACTGACCGGGGTGCTGACCTACAAATGCCGATGTTACAGCGATGTTCTTTTTGCCAACCAACTCTTCGAGTACGTGCAGGGTTTTTACCATATCAACCTCGGTACGCTCTAAACGGGTACCATCCGGCGCACGCAAACGTACCTGAAACTGGCCGCCATTTACTTTTGGTAATACATCGCGGCCAATGGTTAACAGCAATAGTGCCGCCAAACCCGAAGCCAGTAAAATATAAACTATCACAACACTTTTACGACGAAGGATTATCTTATCGATATACCTTAAATAGCTTTCGCGGACTTTTTCAAATGTTGATTTTTTAGCTTCCGGCTCATGCTCGGCCTTGTGCATTGACGCCGCTTTTTGCTCGGCTGAGTTATGGCTTTCATCTAACACATAATCCTTTTCGGCGTGGTTGGCGTCTACATTATGATCAACCATTAACCAGTTGGCCATAATAGGCACAAAGGTTTGCGATAACAGGTACGATGTGATCATGGAGAAACCAATGGCCAATGCCAACGGCAGGAACAACGCTCCCGGGATACCCTTCATGGTTAAGGCCGGGGCAAATACCGCGAGGATACAAAACAGGATCAACAACTTAGGGAAAGCGATCTCTTTACACGCATCCCAAATGGCCAGCGCCTTGGGTTTACCCATATCCATGTGCTGGTGAATATTTTCTATCGTTACCGTGGATTCATCAACGAGGATACCGATAGCCAGCGATAAACCGCTCAACGTCATGATGTTGATCGTTTGATGGAAAAGGTATAAAAACATCACTCCCGATATGATACAGATAGGGATGGTGATGATCACGATCAGAGCCGCTCTTCTGTCACCCAAAAACAACAATACCATTAATCCTGTCAGGATAGCGCCAATAGCGCCCTCGGTAATCAAACTTTTAACGGAGTTAATTACATATACCGATTGGTCAAACTCGTAAGATAGCTTCACATCATCGGGCAATAAAGCCTGGAACCTCGGGATAGATTTTTTCAGGTTTTGTACCACTTCCCAGGTAGAAGCATCGGCCGATTTTGTGATAGGCAGATAAACTGAGCGCTTGCCGTTTACCAAAGCATAGCTTGTAGTGATATCGGCAGCATCCTCAACGGTAGCTACATCACGCAAAAACAAGGTTTGTACGCCACCTTTAAACAGGGGGATATTTTCAAAATCCTTAACTTTTTTAATAGATGTATTGGTTGGCGTAAAGTAGTTGAGGCCACCTACACGCACGTTACCCGCCGGCGATGTTTGGTTATTATCGCGAATGGCTGCCACGATCTGGTCGGGTGTTAAGTTGTGCGATCGTAGTAGTTCCGGGTCAACTTTGATAACAACAGTACGGGTATTACCACCAAAGGGAGCCGGGGCAATTAAGCCGGGTATTGATGTAAAACCCGACCGTACATATACGTTGGCCAAGTCTAACAATTCATTATTCGTTCGTTTGGGGCTACTTAAAACCAATTGGCCCACGGGGAGCGTCGATGCATCAAACCGCAAAATAAACGGTGGGTTGGAACCATTGGGGAATATGGCTTGAGCCCTGTTGCTAAACGCCGTCACCTCCGCCGCGGCTTGTGCCATATTGGTACCTTCGTAAAAGGTAAGTTTCAATAGCGTTAGTCCTTGTATATTTTTGGTTTCAATACTTTTTACTCCCGATACGTAAAGCAACAAGTTAACATATTGCTTACCAAAATAAGCCTCCATTTGGTTAGGAGTATAACCGCCAAAAGGATGCGAAATGTAAATAACAGGCAGGTTAAGATCCGGAAAGATATCAACCTTAATATTGCGTACCGCATTGATACCGAAAAAGAATACCCCGGCCACGATTACCAGTATGGTAATTGGTTTTCGTAACGCGCTTTTAATTAAACCCATGTTGTTGTGTATAAATTAGATGCAAGAGCCAAGACGATGGTGTTATTCTTGCTTTCCTGGCTATTGATTCTCATATCTTGATTCTTGCTTCTTGTCTCTTGATTCTATTCTTAAAACTCGTTAATAAAGATGCCGAAATCGCCGTTGGACGCGGCTTTGTACAGCAGCGCCTGCCACACGTTGTTGTAAGCGATGTACCTGTCGGTTTCGGCACGATTTAAAGCGTAAAGCGCCTGGGTAACGTCTACAATGGTAGTGAGGCCATTTTTGTAGAGTACGCTCTTTTGCAAAAAGGCATCCGATGCGGCCTTGTAACCTACCGGTGCCTCGCGGTAATTGCGTAACGCGTTTTGGATACGGTTTTCGGCCAGCAGTGATTGGTTTTGCAGATTTTTATCTACCAGGTCATACTCGTCTTTCAACCCCAACGAGTTAAACCTTTGCGCTTCTACCTGTTGCTTTACACGCAGCGGACTGGTTAAATTCCAGATCATGCCCACGCCCAAAAGATAGTTACCACGTGTTGGGTTAACACCCGAACCATAGCCTGAGCTGTAATCGTTCAGGTTGGTAGCACCATAGCCGGAACCGAAGCCTGAGCCCCGGCCCTGCATGATGCCGAAAATGGAAAAAGTTGGATAGCTGAATGTTTTGTAATATTTGGCCAAAGCATTGCTATAATCAATACGGTTTTGATAAAATTTAAGTATCGGGTGCGCTTCCAGCTTTAGCACCGTTTGAGCGTCTATCACTTTCGGGATGGTAGTTACAAATAAACTATCCAGATCAAAGCTTTGTTGTGTTACACCTAAAAGCTGAGCCAACTGGCTGGCCTGGGTTTGTTCAAAATCGCGGGCGTTGGTTAAGGCTATTTTAGCGCTCGATACCTCGGCATTAGCTAACGATGAATCAACCCCGGCATTCAAACCATTTTTAGCTCTAACAACAACCACCTTTAATACTTCGCTGGCGCGATCCAGGTTTTTTTGCTGGGCGCGACTTAGCTGCTGGGCGGCCAATAAGTTTAAATATGCTGTTGATACGCGAACTTCGTGTTGAAATTGCTCCTGCGTCAAATCGGCCTCATCGCGGTTTAATATGGATTGGGCAACTTTTACTTTCTCGCGGGCTTTACCGAACGAGAAAAAATCCCAGTTAATATTGGCTAAATACAAAGCGCCGAAGGCCGCGTTCCAGTTTTGGTTAGGTAGTGTAGGGCCGGATGATGAAACGCTGAAACCACGGTAGCCATATGATGGACCAAAGTTGCTGTTAACGGTACCAAAATCCTGTTGGGCAGATACGTTCAAATCGGGCAGTTGTTCCTTTTTGTTTTCGTTAACGTTAGCGGCAGATGCTTTTACATAGTTTGATTTTGCCTTAATGGTTCCGTAATTATTAAGGGCGGTTTGTATGGCATCTTTTAAAGTAAGTGTTTTTTGCTGGCTGCTTGCGGCTAAAGTGCAAAGCATCAGTACAAAAGCTAAAAATGAAGTACGTTGTATCAGCATCAGAACAAGTTAATCAAAAAATAGATGAACAAATGTACAGCGCATTCAAGTATGAAAATAATGAATTAAATTTGTACCAATTATTAATAATTCTCATACATGAATATTTCGCTTAATCACTTCAGGCTGGTCGAGGCTATCTCAAAGGAAGGCACGTTAACAAAATCGGCCCTTACGCTGCATTTAACGCAATCTGCCCTCAGTCATCAGCTCAAAGAACTGGAGCGAATTATGGGTACGGCCATGTTCACCCGCAAGGGTAAAATGATGCACCTGACCGAGAATGGCACAAGATTTTTACAAAGCGCTGAAAAAATACTGGCCGAGATCAAATTATTACAGGAGGATCTGAGCAATTTCAGGAGCGGCAAAACCGGAAAGATCAACATCAGCACCCAAAGTTATACCGCATATCACTGGTTGCCCGATATCATCAAGAACTTTACCTGTGTTTCGCCGGATACCAATATTCATATCTTATCCGAGGCATCAAAGCGCCCTTTGGAATACCTGTTGCGTGGCGAACTGGATGTAGCCATAGTACGCACCCAAATGACGAACGCCCGGATCACGTACATCCCTGTAATATTAGACAGGCTGATGGTGGTGATGTCTAAAAACAATCCCTTAGCCATTAAAAAAATATTCGAGGTAGCTGATTTTGAAGATACCGAACTCATTATGCCATCCTACGATGCATCGTACCAGGATACGCCTTTGATTGAGCACATGATACAGGTGGAACATATCCGACTCAAAAACCATCACCGGGTGCATTATACCGATACCACTATTGATATGGCCGAGGCCAATTTAGGTATAGGCATTATGCCCGATTGGATTGTTAAGCCTTATTTAAAGAACCGGGATATTGTAGCCATACCAGTATCGCTCACTATTGACAGGCGGATGTGGTACGCCGCTACCATTAAGCATACACCCGCCATTCAAAATTTTGTGAGCTGCTTGCAGGATTATTTTGGTGCCGATACCAAAGTAAGTACCGAGGGCCACCGCGAAACAGAAATGCTGAAAAGAGAGCAGCGGGATTTTTTAAGATAAAAATTACGTTACCGGATATTTAGCCACAATATTTTAGTTAAATTAATGTTTACAGCCATATAAGCATTTAAAACGATGAAAAGCACATTGAAAACCATAATGGCGATTGGTGCCGGCGCATTATGTTTACTGTTAGTTGCAAGCACCAATGTTGATGCGCAAAGGCGCGGCGGCGGTGGCCGTGTATCAATAGGTATCCGCGGTGGTGGTTTTGGCGGCCCACGTTTTGGTTTCGGGTTTGGTTATCGATCGTACCGACCGTATTATGGCGGTTTCAGATTTGGATACCCGGGCATAGGTTTAAGTTTTGGCTATTTACCTTACGGTTACTTCCCGTTCTATTACGGGCCGGATATGTATTACGCTTACGATGGCGTTTACTACCGCCAGAATAACGACAAGTATGAGGTTATAGCAGCCCCCGTAGGTGCCGAAGTGCCTAAATTGCCTTCGCATGCCAAATCCATCATGATCAATGGCGAGCAGTATTACGAGCAAAATGGGGTTTATTACAAAGAAGTTACCCACCCTGATAATACCAAAGGTTATTTAATTGCCGGTAAAGATGGCGTTTTAAATACTGGTCAGGATCAGCAACCACCAATGCCAAAGGTTGGTGATATTGTTGATCAGCTTCCGCAGGATTGCCGTACCGTAACCCTGAATGGTAAAAAATTCTATGTATCTCCGGATGATATTTACTACGAAGAAACTGTAGATAATGGCGGCACAACCACTTACAAAGTAGCAGGCGTACCTGCCGAACAAAACGGTGCAGGTCAGCAAAAACAATTGCCACCGCCACCTCCACAACCTCCAGCTCAGCACGAGCAATAATTTGTTAAGATTGATTTTTACTAAACGGGATGCATATTATATGTATCCCGTTTTTTATTGCCGAATATTTAAACTTAATGCCCGCATCGGTGTTAATAAAATCACTATCTTGATAAAAATTTCATTTACTGCCAATCACACTATTTATAATTATTTGCATAATTTTTAAAAATTATGCATTTTACATGATGAAAATTTGAAAATTTTTACTCATAATTGATTTATTACTATTTATTTTTTCGATAGCGATTAAATAAACAGCTAAAAATTAAAAATTGGCAATTTTAATACAGGAAAGGAGGGTTAATTAATGCAAGAATCGGCTTATTTTAAAAATTACAATCCAACGCCTGGCACTTGGGACGAAATGTATGGCCCGGATTCAAAAATCCGCGACCATTATCAAAAAGTTATACAGTATTTGAACAGGGAATCTATTGATGACCTGAATAAAAAGGAAGATCTGGCTAAACGTTTGTTCATGAGCCAGGGTATTACCTTCACGGTTTATAACAGCGGCGAGGGTATCGAGAAGATCTTTCCTTTCGATATTATTCCCCGCATCATTACCGGCGACGAGTGGGCTTTTGTAGAAAAAGGGATCAAACAGCGCCTGCATGTGCTCAATCTTTTTTTAAAAGATGTTTACAGCAACCAATTCATTATTAAGGATGGCATCGTCCCGATAGATATCATATACTCGTGCCCGCATTTTTTACGCGAAATGTGCAATGTTGAGGTACCGTATGATATTTATGTACACATAGCCGGGATAGACCTGATCCGAGATTATGATGGTACATTTTATGTGCTGGAAGATAACCTGCGCACCCCATCGGGCGTAAGCTATATGTTGGAGAACCGGGAAATCACCAAACGTTTATTTCCCGACCTGTTGCCACAATGCGGCGTAAGGAGCGTTACCGAATATCCCAATATCTTATACAAAAACCTATTATCATTATCGCCAAGGCAAATACCACACCCGGTAATTGTGTTGCTGAGCCCGGGTATTTATAACTCGGCTTACTTTGAGCATACCACGCTGGCCCGTTTAATGGGTGTTGAACTGGTTGAAGGACGAGACTTGGTGGTAAACAACAGCAAGGTGTACATGAAAACCACTACCGGCTTGCAGCAGGTTGATGTAATATACCGCCGTGTTGACGATGAGTTTTTAGATCCACTGGAATTTAACCCATCGAGCATATTAGGCGTATCGGGTATTATGGGCGCTTATCGTAAAGGTAACGTAGCTATTGTAAACGCCGTTGGCAATGGCGTTGCTGATGATAAGGCAATATACTCGTACGTGCCGGAAATGATCCGTTATTATTTGAACGAGGAGCCAATTTTGAAAAATGTACCAACTTTCCAACTGGGTAATCCCGAAGAAAAGGAATACGTTTTTAGCAACATCAACAAAATGGTGGTTAAGCGCACCAATGGCAGCGGTGGTTACGGCATGCTAATGGGCCACGCGGCCAGCGAACAGGAAACCGAAGAATACAAAAACGAAATACTCAAAAACCCCCGAGATTTTATCGCGCAGCCAACAATCAGTTTATCGGCGGCACCATGCTATATGCAGGGTTCGCTAACACCAAGGCGGATAGATTTGAGGCCATACGCTTTATGCGGACCGGACGGTATTGAAATTGTACCGGGCGGTTTAACCCGCGTTGCTTTGCGCGAAGGATCGCTGGTGGTGAACAGCTCGCAGGGTGGCGGCAGTAAAGATACCTGGGTTTTACTTTAATTGATTAAGATATTGAATAACAACAAATACACATGTTAAGCAGGGTTGCATCAAGTTTATATTGGATGAGCCGCTACATTGAACGTAGCGACGGTATTTTGCGGATGCTTAAAATTAACTACGCCTCATCACAGGATACAGTACAGAAGTTTACCTGGGAACCCGTGGTTCGTATTTTTGCCGGTGTGCCCGATGAGGATGTTGAGGTATTGGAATACGATAGCCGCGCCGTTTTAAAATACATGGTGCTCGACAGGGAAAACCCCAATTCGATATTAAACATTATTACCCAAGCCCGCGAGAATGCCCGCAGCGTTCAGGAGCATATCCCTAAAGATTTGTGGCAGTGTTTAAATGAATATTACCATGCTGTTCGCAACCCCCAGTTAAATTACTGGCTGGAAAAAGATGATCCGATAACGGCATTGGATATCCTGATCAAACAGGGAATGCTTTATTATGGCACCGTTGAAATTACGATGGAGCGCGGCGAGGCCCGCAGCTATATGAACATGGGACATGCACTTGAGCGAAGCATTCAATCTGTTGATATATTAGATACCAAATTTGGTTCGGTTGACGATAACCCCGACCTGCTGACCGATACTACGTATTGGAAACACTTGCTATTATCATTAGGCGGGTACGAGATCTATTTAAAAACCTATCGCAGTAAAGGCTTTGAAGCAAGTAATGTTTTAGAGCAGGTAATGTTTAATACTGATTTTCCGCGCTCGGTTATTTATTCGGTAAAACACATCGAGATCTATTTTGAGCGGCTGAAGAGCGAGAGCAATATGGAAGAGTTTAGGGAGCTGTCGTTTTTAATAGGCCGTTTGCAAAGCAGCATTCGTTACAGTTCGGTAAAAACCATCTACGAGGAAGGCTTGCACGAGTACCTTACCAACATTCGCAGCGAATTGTTTAAAATTGGTAATAAGTTAAATCAACATTATTTTGCTTTTCAGTAAGCATAAACCTATCCTTGCAATCCTGTTTTAGTTAAATGTTGCAATAAAAAAAGCCCATGCCCGAGTTTAAAATACATCACGTTACCAAATACACTTACGAGAGTGCCGTGCGTGATAGCGCCAACCAGATCATCTTATACCCTATTCAGGATGAGTTTCAGGAAGTGGTAAAACACCAGATCAAGATCAGCGGCGAACCACATGTGGACACCCATATTGATTATTATGGCAACGAGGTTGGCAGTTTTACCCACATTAAACCACATACCCAGCTCGAAATATCATCAAAAATATGGGTGACAACCAAGCACCGCATGTTCCCGGTTGATGATATGTTTGCCGATCAGCAATGGATAAGCTTGCAATCACTACGTTACCAGGTGCCTTATATCGATTTTTTGCGTCAGGAATATTTTGAAGGTTTGGATGAGATGCAAACCTTAGTAACCGCACAAAAAAAGGCCAACGAAACACCTTATCAAACCGCCGTACGCTATTGTAAATATGTTTACGAAAACTTTGATTACATAAAAGGTGTAACTACCGTTGAAACTACCTTAGACGAGATATGGAAGATAAAAGCCGGTGTTTGCCAGGATTTTGCCCACATTTTAATGGAAATGCTGCGTGTAGTAAGCATCCCGGCAAGGTATGTTAGCGGATACATCTGCACTACCAAAAGTACCAGCATGCGTGGTGAAGGCGCTACTCATGCCTGGGTTGAAGCTTATATTCCCAATTACGGCTGGTTAGGGTTAGATCCTACAAACAACATCATCGCGAACGAAAACCATGTACGTTTAGCTGTTGGCCGTAACTTTACAGATTGCACCCCTGTTAAAGGCGTTTATAAAGGTGCCAGCGGGCATACTTTAGAAGTTACCGTTTCGGTAGGAAGCCAGGATGATACCGAGGAGCATGATTATGAAAACATTCACCATGATGTTCCGCCAATTGCTAAGCCCGCGGCTAAACCGGTTGTTAGGAACAGTTACCGTGAATATCTGGAAATGATCCAGCAACAACAGCAGCAACAACAATAAAGCGTTAGAATTTATATTTGAGTCTGATACTTGTGACGTTGTAAAAACCTTTCAGGTGGCTAAAGTCGCTGGTGCGGTAACCATCCAAATAATAGTTATTGACGTACGAGAATTGAAAGTTTGGATTGATGCTAAACCTATCTGCACCGTTTGGCCCACGCAGGTTAATATTGGTACCCAAATTAAACGGGAACGACCACATTTGCAATATAGCCATTGTATATTGAGGCCTTACCTGGCTCGAATAGATAATAAATGTGTTATCGGTACGTAAACGACCAACACCTGCGCCGATGTAAATATTCTTCAAAGCATCCTGAAAGTTATTCAAGGCGTCAAAATCAGAAATTGCGCCTATGGCTACTTTGAAATTCACGTTGGCATCCAGATATTGATTTGTGCTGGTTTGATAATATAAGTGCCCTAAATTATCAACACCTTTTAGCTGACCACCCTGGGCTTCTAAACCTATAGAAAAGTAAGGACTAAAATCATAATCTAACGATCCTACACCAACAACTTGTGCCGGGTTGCTTTGATAGTGAGTGTTTATGGTTGCTAAGCCAACGCCTAAACCCAAACGGAAACCTGTTCTGTTTAAGCCGTATTTATAATCAATTTGAGCGGAAGCCTGGTGTGCCGTTAACACCAAAATAAACAGGAAGAAAGATCTATATAGTGTATGTTGTAGTTTGCTTGCTTTCATAAATTGAGTAATGTGCATTTACTCTGTTCACAATACAATTAGCAAGCCATTTTATTCATTATAGCTATTTTTAGTGATTATAACCGCGTATTTAATGCATATGGCAAACTATTTGTTTATAAAAACCTGCGTATTTGTTTACCTATTGCATAAATTTACAACGAACAACAACCTTTGCGGTTAAAACACGTTCAACAACTCATATGAAGAGGTTTTTTTTCTGTTTGTTCACTTTTGTAGCCACTAATGCACTTTTTGCGTATGCCAAAGCTTTGGCTGCGCCCGCATATAAATTATATACAGCCAATAACAGGAGTTTTCAATATACCGGACGGATCGATTTCTCGGACCCAATGAAGCCTAAATTCTGGTCATCAGGCGTGTACGTAAGAATGCGGTTTAAAGGTAAAGGCGCCGAGGTTATTGTGAACGATCAGATGTTGTATGGTAACTCGCACAACTATATTGATATTACTATCGACGATCAGAAACCTTACCGGATCCAGACTACCGACATTACCGATAATATAAAAATAGGTGGCGATCTGGATAACAAACCCCATACGGTAACCATTTGCAAAGATACCGAAGCCGGGATAGGCTATTTAGAGTTTGTTGGTTTAAAGTGCGAAAAACTGCTTGACCCGCCGCCACGCCCAAAACATAAAATGGAATTTATTGGCACTTCTATAACCGCCGGTGCCGATATGGACCGCTCATTATATCCCTGTAATTTTGGCGAGTGGTATGGCCACCATAATGCCAATCTGAGCTATGGTGCTTTAACCGCCAAAGCTTTGGATGCTGATTTTATGATCACGGCAATATCGGGCATCGGGTTAACCAATAGCTGTTGCAGCATACCAACTATGTTGAAGGCTTTTGATAAGATCAATACCCGTACTGATAGTCTACAATGGAACTTTAGCACTTATCAGCCCGATGTGGTGAGTATTTGCTTAGGCGAAAGCGATGGCGCGGTTGCGGCAGATTCGGCTAAATTTTGTGGCGATTATGTGAATTTAATTGGTGTGATACGCCGTTATTACCCCAAGGCCGATATTGTTTGCCTGAGCATCCCAACCAGCGATGTACGGATGAATGGATCGTTTAAACGTTACATGGTTGGCATTAGCGATTATATGAACGCGCATGGCGATACTAAAGTTTATCCTTTCAGTATTGCCAAGGCTTATACGTCTGGCTGTAATGACCACCCCGATATGGGCGACCATGCTTTGATAGCCAACGAGTTGACGGAGTATATCCGGAAGATCAAGAAGTGGAAGTAATCTTTGATTTCGGATTTATTGAATAATTTACAACAAAAACGCCCCGAAATTTCGGGACGTTTTTGTTTAATAGGATCAGAATCAAATTATGGTCCCGGATCAACTTTAGTTTCAAGCGCTGCTCTTACTGATGCAGGTAATGCCGTAAAGAATTGATAACCGGTAGCGGTTTCTATGCTTTGTACGGTTGTGATGTACGATTGCCAGGTACTGCTTACCGTATTAATATTTGGTGTGTTGATAGCAATTACACGGGTTGAAGTTGTAATACGGCTTAAATCGCCATTACCATTAGGTATAACTACCATAATTTTCCAGATGTGGGCAGGTACAGCAACGTGGCCACTGTTAATGGTGGTAGCAGTTCCGCTTGAGCCAGTACCGCCAGAGCCATATGAACCCATGATCACGTACAATTCGTTACCCGCATCAACCAGGGTACGACCATAATTTTCCAAATTGGCCCAGGTTTGCTGGTTGTTGTTTGGCGCCTGCGGAATCATGTTATCCATCAGGAAGGTAGCTGAGTTGGCTGCGACCGTGTTAGTACGATCAGCAGACGGACAGTTATGCCCCCTATCGAAACCAGAACCTGAATAGCTTGTAGAACCAACTTCGTACCAGCCGCTTGGCAAGTTAGTATCGGCACGGAAATCATCCTGACGGGCAGCAGAGCCAATGGTTGTTGGACCAACATACCAGCTTGTCCAGTTTGGTTCGCCTTTATCACGATTATAGCTGTCGATATAATAGGTATGATCGTACAAATAGTTGTTAAAGCTGGTTGTGATGCTGGTTGTAGCACCGCTTGGGTTACCTAATAGCATATTGCTGTTATCGCCGGTTGTGCCTCCGGTGCCACCACCGCCACCGGTAGTTGTATCAAAACTATTTACGGTGAACTCATCAATGTTGATGCGGGTTGATGTTCCGGTAGCTTTGCGGATCTGGAAGCGAAGCGTACCATTAGTGTTTACATTGAATGTAGCCGTTGCCAATGTGGTAGATGAAGTTGTTACAGTTGAGCCAACTTGTGTATAGCTGCTGCCGCCGTTGGCAGATACCCATAAACCCCAGGTTGATGAAGCATCGGAACCGTAAAGCGCGTGTTTAATGGTTACTGTTGACGCGCCTGTGGTTACATCAAAATTCATGCTCAATACACCGGTACTTGTAATACGTACCGAGTGGGTGCCTACCTTAGCATCGGATGTGCTCGTACCTACCAAAGCGTTATCCAAACTCCAACTGCCGCTGCCGAAAGTTACGTTGGCAATGGCGTAAGCTGTTTTGGTACCGCCCTCAAAACCCTCATCAAAAGTTTGGGTAATGGCATAGCTTTGGGCTATTGTACCGTTGAAAGAGAATGGTGCTGATTGCGCGTCAACAACCGGAGCCGAAGCCTCCTTTTTACACGAGGCCAGGAATACGGCCGCGGCTAAAGGGTAAATGAAAAATCTGGTCAGTTTCATAAAAATTTGTTTAGTTGTTTTTTAGTTTTCACAATTTTACGGCTTAGCTAACCCATTGGTTGTTAACTTAATGTTAAGTGTTTAACAAATATTAAGAATGTGGATATGTTGATAAATCCTGAGCCAATTGTTAAAAATTTACCCGTAATATGCAGTATGATTTGATATATTATCCGGCCGGAAAAAGATTATCAAATGTGTGTAAAACTTGCCCTAATGTTTATAAATAGGATAACCACCTTTAGGGTATAGTGTGTAACTTTGATTTACGTTCTTTAAAACAATTAAAAAGCCCGTTACAATTTGAAGTTGTAACGCATAAAAAGGTAACCATGTAGCACATGGGCCAGCTTATACCTCGGCAAATAAAGTTAACTTACTGTTAACTACCTGATTGAAAAACCGGGTGATGGGTTAAACAGATTGACTCCATATTATTTGTTAATAAGCAGGCAACCGGCCGATAATTGTTAATGTATTACGAATAAAACTTTGATGGATGCTTTGCTGAAGCTCTTTTATATAAAAAGGGATAAGCATCGTCGTCGGCTAATGAAACCATTGTACAAATAATAAATAGATAACAGAATATGAGCCAGGAAGATGAATTATTGCTAAGAGAAAACAAGGACCGCTTTGTAATTCTGCCTATCAACTATCCCAAAATATGGGAGATGTACAAAAAATGCGAAGCCAGCTTTTGGACAGCCGAAGAGATCGATCTATCCGACGATATGAAGGATTGGGCCAAAATGAATGATGGCGAACGCTATTTCATTTCGCACGTATTGGCCTTTTTCGCGGCAAGCGATGGCATTGTTAACGAAAACCTGGCTGTTAACTTTATGAGCGAGGTGCAACTGCCAGAGGCCCGTTGTTTTTACGGTTTCCAGATCATGATGGAAAACATCCACTCGGAAACTTACGCTTTGTTGATCGACACTTATATTAAAGACGCTACCGAGAAGAACCGCTTGTTCCACGCTATAGATACTATTCCATGCGTGAAGAAAAAAGGCGAGTGGGCGTTGAAATGGATAGATAACGGAACTTTCGCTGAGCGTTTGGTTGCTTTCGCGGCTGTAGAGGGGATCTTCTTTTCGGGAAGCTTTTGCTCTATCTTCTGGTTAAAGAAACGTGGTTTGATGCCGGGCCTGACCTTTAGCAATGAGTTAATATCGCGCGACGAGGGTATGCATTGCGAGTTTGCTTGTTTGTTATATAGCATGCTGAGCAATAAATTATCAACCGAAAGGGTAACCGGTATTATCAGGGACGCTGTTGAGATAGAAAAAGAATTTGTTACAGACGCGCTTCCGGTTAATTTGATCGGCATGAACGCGAAACTGATGAGCCAATATATTGAGTTTGTAGCCGACAGATGGTTACAGGAGCTTGGCTATCCTAAATTATATAACGCCACCAACCCGTTCGATTTTATGGAAATGATATCCCTACAAGGGAAAACCAATTTCTTTGAAAAACGTGTGGGCGATTACCAAAAGAGCGGTGTACTTAGCAGCGATGTTAAGGGCCAGTCGTTCTCGATGGATGAGGATTTTTAGACAGCAAAAATCCTAAATAAAATTTACCCTAATTACCCCATTTTACATGGGGGACTTTATACACCTAATTAACAATATCACCAGTAACAATTAAAACAGCCCTTTGAAAAAGGGGGCAAGGAGGGAGCACATGTTTGTACTTAAGCGCGACGGAAAGAAAGAATCAGTAAAATTTGACAAGATCACGGCCAGGATCGAAAGACTATGTTACGGCTTAAACCCGGCATTGGTTGACCCGATAGATGTAGCAAAAAAGGTGATCGAAGGTTTGTACGATGGGGTAACCACATCCGAACTGGATAGCCTTGCGGCCGAAACGGCGGCGTCGTTAACTACAAAGCACCCCGATTACGCTTTACTGGCATCGCGTATAGCTGTATCAAATTTGCATAAAAACACCATCAAGTCTTTCTCCGAGACGATGCGTTTGCTGTACAATTACGTAGATAAAAAAACTGGTAAAGATGCTTCGTTAATTGCTGACGATGTATGGGAAGTAATTGAAAAAAATGCTGAATTACTGGATAGCAGCATTATTTACGATCGTGACTTTGGTTTTGATTACTTCGGTTTTAAAACTTTAGAAAAATCGTACCTGCTGAAAGTTGATGGTAAAATTGCCGAGCGCCCTCAGCACTTGTTTATGCGTGTATCGGTAGGGATACACAAAGAAGATGTGGAAAGCGCTATCAAAACATACAATTTAATGAGCGAGCGTTGGTTCACTCATGCTACGCCTACTTTGTTTAATGCCGGTACTCCTAAGCCACAAATGTCATCATGCTTTTTGTTGACTATGCAGGATGACAGTATTGATGGTATTTACGATACTTTAAAACAAACCGCTAAAATATCACAAAGCGCTGGTGGTATTGGCCTGAGCGTGCATAATGTACGTGCTACAGGTTCATACATCAGCGGTACTAATGGTACCAGCAATGGTATCATCCCGATGTTGAAGGTGTTTAACGATACCGCGCGCTATGTTGACCAAGGTGGTGGCAAGCGTAAAGGCGCCTTCGCTATTTATTTGGAGCCTTGGCATGCTGATATTTTTGAATTCCTTGATCTGCGGAAGAACCATGGTAAGGAAGAAATGCGTGCCCGCGACTTGTTCTACGCGCTTTGGGTATGTGATTTGTTTATGCAACGTGTTGAAGCAGATGGCGATTGGAGCTTGTTCTGTCCGCACGAAGCACCGGGCTTGCACGAGTGCTGGGGTAAAGAGTTTGAAACTTTGTACACCCGTTACGAAGCCGAAGGCCGCGCCCGCAAAACTATTAAAGCGCAAGAGCTTTGGTTTGCCATATTAGATGCCCAGGTTGAAACGGGTAACCCTTATTTGTTGTATAAAGATGCTGCCAACAGCAAGTCGAACCAGCAAAACTTAGGTACCATTAAAAGCTCGAACCTGTGTACCGAAATTATTGAATACACCGCTGCCGATGAGGTTGCCGTTTGTAACCTGGCATCATTAGCTTTGCCGAGGTTTATTACCGCCGGTGTATTTGATCATGATAAATTATACGAAGTAACTTACCAGGTAACTTTAAACCTGAACAAGATCATCGATAATAACTACTACCCGGTTGTTGAGGCCAGCAATTCAAACTTCCGCCACCGCCCTATTGGTTTAGGTGTGCAAGGTTTGGCTGATGCCTTTATCCGCCTGCGTTTACCGTTTGAAAGCGAAGAAGCCAAGCAACTGAACAAAGAGATCTTCGAAACCATTTACTTCGCGGCCATGACGGCTTCTAAGGATCTTGCTATTAAAGATGGCGCTTACGAAACCTTTAAAGGCTCTCCATTATCAAAAGGACAGTTCCAGTTCGACTTGTGGAATGTTACTCCGGATAGCGGCCGTTGGAACTGGGAAGATCTGCGTAGCGACGTGATTAACCATGGTGTACGTAACTCATTATTGGTTGCGCCAATGCCTACGGCTTCTACCTCACAAATATTGGGTAACAATGAGTGCTTTGAGCCATATACCTCTAACATTTACACCCGCCGTGTATTGAGCGGTGAGTTTGTTATCGTAAACAAACATTTATTACGCGACTTGGTGAACATGGGCCTTTGGAATAATGAGATGAAGAACCAGATCATCGCTGCCAACGGATCTATCCAGGACATTGCCGAGATACCTGCCGACATTAAGGAACTGTACAAAACCGTATGGGAAATTAAGATGCGTACCATTATTGATATGGCTGCCGATCGTGGTGCTTATATCTGCCAGTCGCAATCGTTAAACCTGTTTGTTAGCTCACCAAATGCTTCTAAACTAACCTCGATGCACTTCTACGCATGGAAAAAAGGTTTGAAAACCGGCATGTACTACCTGCGTACACAAGCGGCATCGCAAGCGGTTAAATTTACCATTGAGAGCCAGGGCGGCAAAAACATGGAACCGGTTATGCCTGAAAACGCTGTTGCCGTTGTAGATGAAATACCTGACGGACCAGTTTGTAGCATGGAAGAAGGCTGCATTAGCTGCTCTGGATAATAAAGATAGTTCAAACCAAACCCACTTTTTAACCCCTTAGTTTTAGGACTAAGGGGTTTTTTGTTGGAATAGACTATGTAACCAAATATGCAGCATCTAACACAGCTGTAGCCTTTCAGATATCAATTAAATAATTTTGTATATTTGTATATAACAAGAAAGCCTCATAAACCACTTGCGCTTAATGAGAGACAACTCATGAGATTGCTGGTTTACAAGGTATGAAGTGTATATGTTTGCACTTCTCTTTCCTGACGGACGTTACTAAAGGGCTTTATGCCCTTTTTTATTTTCTAATATCTGGAAAATCAAATTCCAGTGTTTGGGAGCCATCATTATTGAACTTTGGTAAAGTGATGTCTAAAAGTCGTTTAAATTCTGGCCAACTGTATCTTGATGCCTTTGCCAACGCACTTACAACTTTAAGATGCTCTTTAAGTTTAGCATGACCGTACTCCGAATCTATCCATTGTGTATGTTTGGCTTTTCTATAACCTTTTTTGTTCAAAACAGGGTTTTTTTCTCTCAGCATATCAAGAACTTTTGGTGCAATTCTTTTATATACAACATCATTAATTACATGTCCCATCCACTGTGGTTTTCTACCATCGTTTATATTTCTCCACGTATAACCCTTCATTTTAAAAATTGCATCAAAAAATTCATCGGGATATAATTGGATTAACTTACCTCGTTCTTCGGCTAAAAATTTTTCTAAAAATTCTTGTAAGGCATTTTTCTCTCTTTCCGTTTCATATCCTGTAGCTTCGTCAACTAAAGCTATTATACCAACCTTGGCGAAAGATTTTAACATGCCGTAAGCATTTTCAGCTACAACAGTTAAATTATCAAATTCAACTCCTCTTTTATCTAATGTTTTTTTTGCTGTTATATAAACATCACATACATCCGATAATATTGTAGCGTCAACACCTCTTGATTTAACGCCTGATAAAGATATGTATTCAATAGCTCCAGCTAGTTTCTCCTGTAATTCATCAGTTATAAATGGCTTAAGATAATTAGCTGATAAATATTCAGGTAAAAGACTGCTGTTATCCGTTTTTTTCCTGTTCCAGTAGGCTCCACTCCCTTTAATTCCAAAGGCATTAGCTAAACTTCTTTCAGAGAGCAAACGCTTTCCATCCACAACAGCAGCGGACAATGCAATACCATTAATTGGCAGATCACCGTAATGCGTTGCTTTAGGAAGATTTGCAGTCGGTGAAGGAAAATCCTCTGGCTTAAAGTCAAAATCTTCAGAAGATAATGATACTTCTGTTTCTTCAGCTAAGTCAAGCAAAATGCCTCTCCACTTTGCAGGGATAATACCAGTTTTAGCCCAATGTGCTACGGTACTTTGCCCCTTGTTAATGAGATTAGAAAGATTAGTTTGACCTCCAAATCTATTTATTATGTTTTGAGCAGCATTCATTTTTCAATATTTTACATCACAAACATAATCAAAATAATTGATAATTATAAAAATTAAATTATCAATTATTTTGATTATTATTTTTTGATATCAAATAAACTATTAACAATCTTTCGTAGCTTGTATATTTCCTTTGCACTTGGTCTCATTTATCATCCAATTGTTAATTATTGTTAAAATCAATAATCAAACAAAACCTTTGCCTTGATCTTTCATCTATATCTTAAAAATTAATAAACTTTCAAGACATGAAAAAGATCTTTTATTCGGCAATATGCTTGTTGTTAGTGGCGGGTTCGGTAAGTGCGCAACATCGCCGGTATTATCCTCGTAATCGTCCGCAGGCTCAGCAAAGGCAGCAAAAACCGCAGGAACAGGTGAAGTTTGGTATAGTGGGCGGGGTGAATATTTCGAACATTGTTAATGTGAATAATTCTAACTTCTCTACCGGTACGCTGGCGGGTTTAAACGCGGGTGTTAGTATGGATGTGCCTATCCGCTATCCTTTCGGTTTTGAGGCCGATCTGCTTTACTCGGGTAAGGGTTACAGCGCTATTACGCCAACGGGCCAGTTTTCGCAACGTACCAATTGGATAGATCTGCCACTGTTGTTGAAGATCAGACCGGTGCCTAACTTTAACTTTGTGGTTGGTCCGCAGGTATCGTTCCTGTTATCAACACAAAACAAGTTTAACAATGGTTACAGCACCCAAACGCAGGATGTTTACAACCAGGCTACCGATGGGTACAATAAAACCTTAATTGGCGGTGTGGTAGGTGTTGGTTTGGAGCTAAACCCTAACATTGAGCTGCGTGCAAGGTACACTATCGACTTGCAGAGCACCAGTATCGCGGGAGTATCTGATATTCCGCAATATAATAACCAGGTTTGGCAAATTGGTTTGGGTGTGAAGTTTTAACACCCTTTAACTGATTATTGTTACACGCGTCATTGCGAGCGCAGCGTGGCAATCTCTACATAGGCAGGTCGGACAGGTATGTTTGCTCTGTATAGTATAGAGATTGCCACGCAAGGGCTCGCAATGACGCTTTT
>Ga0116227_10006350_pt1 | contig 24014 bp, 27 predicted proteins | sample S1TSphgellanicum_FD_89693 | JGI IMG/M metagenome (GOLD analysis project Ga0116227, IMG submission 89693) | Host-associated microbial communities from peat moss isolated from Minnesota, USA - S1T2_Fb - Sphagnum magellanicum MG | ecosystem: Host-associated > Plants > Peat moss > Unclassified...
TTCGTGCTGAAAAGTATGGCCCGCCAGTGTCGCATGGTTTACTTCCAAGTTTAATTTAAAATCGTTAAGGAGGTCATACTGCTGTAAAAAGCCTTTAACAGTTGCTGCGTCATAATCATACTGATGTTTAGAGGGTTCGCATGGTTTAGGTTCAATAAAAAATGTTCCCTTAAATCCTTGTTTTCGGGCATAATCTTTCGCCGTATGTAAAAATCTGGCCAAGTGTTCCTGCTCTCTTTTGGTATTGGTATTCAGTAAGCTCATATAGCCTTCTCTGCCGCCCCAAAAAACATAATTTTCTCCTCCCAATGCAATTGTTGCATCTAAGGCCAGCTTAACCTGTGCTGCCCCATGTGCCAAAACATGAAAATCAGGATTGGTAGATGCACCGTTCATATAGCGGCTATGGCTAAATAAATTGGCGGTTCCCCAAAGTAGTTTTACCCCGCTTTCAGCTTGCTTTTGTTTAGCATACTCTACCATTGTTTGTAGCCTGCGCTCATTTTCGGCTAAGTCATTTCCATAATCTACAACATCTACATCATGAAAGCAGTAATAAGGCAACTGCATTTTGGTGATAAACTCAAATGCCGCATCCATTTTGTCTTTAGCGCGCTCAATAACATCTGCTTTTTTATCCCAGGGGAAAAAATGGGTTGCACCTCCAAATGGGTCAGCACCATTTGCATTGAAGGAATGCCAATAAGCACAAGCAAATTTAAAATGTTCGTTCATTGTTTTTCCCGCAACAACTTTGTTTGCATCATACCATCTAAATGCCAGTGGGTTATCACTTTGCAAGCCTTCAAATTTGACTTGCTCTATACCTTTAAAAAATTCCGTTACTCCTGTTACTACTTTTGTCATTATCAATTATGTTTTGTGGTTCTATTTCAATGTCTTAATTAAAATATCTTTCCATTCTGTATAAATATGGTCATATACAGAGGTGTTTTTTGGTTCTAAATATTTTAAAATATTGTGTTTTGAGAAAGCGTCGTCTGGTGTTTTAAATATTCCTGCACCTATTCCTGCGCCCAATGCGGCCCCAACGCTGCCGTCATTTTCATATAACTCCACAGGCACACCGGTTACATCAACAAAGGTTTGTGCAAATACCTCGCTTAAAAATAAATTGGCTTTTCCTGCACGTATTACTTTTGGCTGCATGCCGTTGCCACGCATAATATCCAATCCATATCTAAAAGAAAAAGCGATGCCTTCTTGGACGGCTCTAAAAATATCTTCTTGTTGATGTGTATTCAAATCAATGCCCAAAAGCTGAGCCCCGGTATATTTGTTGTTCAGCATACGCTCAGCACCATTGCCAAAGGGTAAAACCTTTAATCCTTTACTGCCAATCTGTGCTTTTGCCGCTAGGTTATTTAATTCAGAATAGCTCGCATTGGGTGCGAAATTATGTTTGGCCCAGCGGTACATGCTTCCGGTGCCATTAATGCATAGCAATACACCCGTATTCCTTTTTTCCTGTGAATAAGTGACATGTGCAAATGTATTGACCCTTGATTGCGGATCATAAGTAAGCTGATCGCTTACGCCATAAATGACGCCAGAAGTACCTGCGGTTGCAGCAACTTCGCCTGGTTTTAACACGTTTAAAGATAAAGCATTGTTAGGCTGGTCTCCAGATTTATAAGATACGGGAATGCCCGGTGTTAGACCAAGTAAACGGGCGATTCCGGGTTTTACATAACCATGCTCAGAAAACAGGGGCTTGATATCTGGAATCAGGTTCCGGTCTAATCCATAATGCTTCATTACCTCATCAGATACTTGATGCTTCTTGAAATCCCAAAAAATGCCTTCTGATAGTGCAGGGATACTAGTGGTCATCTCACCCGTAAGTTTCATCGCAATGAAATCTCCGGGAAGCATCATTTTGTAAATACGTTCATAAACCCCAGGCTCATTTTCTTTTACCCAGGCCAGCTTTGAAGCCGTAAAATTACCTGGAGAATTCAATAGGCTCTGTAAGCATTTCTCATGGCCAATTGCATCAAAAGCATTTTCGCCGATCTCAACCGCACGGCTGTCACACCATATAATGCTGTCGCGCAAAACATTTTGCTCCCGGTCTACAACAATTAAACCGTGCATTTGATAAGCGATGCCAATAGCTTTAATCTCTTTTGGATTAAACAGGCCAAGACTATTAAGCTTAAGTATAGCTTGTTGTGTATTTTGCCACCAATCCATAGGTGATTGCTCTGCCCATCCGGGCTGTACAGATTTTATAGTGGTTTCTTCTTCTGGATATTGGACTGTTGCCACACTCTTTTGAGTATGTGCATCAACAACAGCAACTTTTATAGACGAGGTGCCTATATCAATACCTAATAAATACATTTTCTAGATTAATTTAAAAATTTGGTTATGCAAACGGTTGCATAAAGATATATGTTAATTTATAAAGTTCAAATTTTTTCCAATATTTATATTTAACTCATCAGGTTAATTTATTTTTTTATGCTTTAAATAGCTTATGCAGCCCATTGAATATGCTATTCTGCGTTATTTTATATAGCCAACAGCTATAATTTTATAACTTTAATTTTTTATTAATACAACATACATTTTATGCAACAAATTAATTGGGATGACTTTGAAAAAGTAGAACTTCGGGTAGGTACCATTTTAGAAGTAAAAGACTTTCCGGAAGCAAAAAGGCCTGCTTTTAAATTAACGGTTGATTTTGGTGAACTCGGCATTAAAACCAGCAGTGCGCAAATCACAAAGCATTATACAAAAGAAATATTGGTAGGAAGGCAGATTATTGGGGTTGTTAATTTCCCTAAAAAACAGATCGGAAAGTTTATGTCTGAGTTTTTGGTAACTGGTTTTGCCGATGAAAACGGGGACATCGTTTTAAGCAGTGTTGAGCGAAAGGTGCCAAATGGACATAAGCTAATTTAATTCATATGCCTAATTGTACAATACCTATATTTACAGAATGAGTTTTTACGATTTTGACAACGGCGATCCGGGGGCGGCAGACGTTCATTACATGAAGCTTGCTTTGCAGGAAGCGCAAAAGGCATTAAAAGAAGAAGAAATTCCTATTGGAGCCATTGTTGTTTGTAAAAATAGAATCGTTGGCCGTGGATATAATTTAACTGAACGTTTTAATGATGTAACTGCACACGCCGAAATGCAGGCATTCACATCGGCCGCTCAAACCCTAGGAGGCAAATATTTAAAAGAATGCACCCTATATGTTACAATAGAGCCTTGTGTAATGTGTGCCGGAGCAAGTTACTGGACCCAAATCAGTAGAATCGTTTATGGGGCAAGAGAAGAAAAACGTGGTTTTTTGTCAAAAACAGCCAACATTTTGCATCCTAAAACAGAATTAAAAGGAGGAGTTTTGGCTGAAGAATGTGCCGAATTGATGAAAAATTTCTTTGCCGGGAAACGAAAATCTAATTAATTCAGGTTGAGATACCTTGGCATTTAAATACAGTAAAATAATTTTGATGATACTTACATGAACAAAACTTAACCTTTGAATGTTATATTTGCTTGTAAGAAACATTTTAAAACTTAAACATAATTATTATGGCTTTTGAATTACCTGCGTTACATTACGCAACCGATGCATTAGAACCGCATATTGATAAAACGACCATGGAGATCCACCATGACAAACACCACCAAGCTTATGTTACCAATTTAAATAAAGCATTAGAAGGCAAGCCTGAGGCAAATTCAAGTATTGAAGAGATTGTTAAAAATATTTCTAAATACCCTGCGGCAGTTAGAAATAATGGCGGTGGCCATTATAACCACTCTTTATTCTGGAATATCTTAGGTCCAAACAAAGGTGGTGAGCCAACAGGTGATTTAGCGAAGGCAATCAATGAAACTTTTGGTTCATTTGCTGAATTAAAAACCAAAATGCAAGAAGCCGGTGCTACCCGCTTTGGTTCAGGCTGGGCCTGGCTTTCAGTAGGTGCAGATAAAAAACTTCAGGTTTCTTCTACACCAAACCAAGATAATCCGTTAATGGATATTGCTGAGGTAAAAGGTAAACCTATTTTAGGCTTAGATGTTTGGGAACATGCTTATTACTTAAAATATCAGAACAAACGTCCTGATTATTTAGCCGCAATTTGGAATGTAATTAACTGGGATGCCGTTGCTGAACTTTATAAAAAAGCACTTTAAGCTGCTTTGATCCATTTTGAAAGCCTGCAAAGAGATTTGCAGGCTTTTTTGTTTTAAGATTTATTGATAACTTCGTTTATTATTAAAAGATTATACATGAAAAGGCTTATATTTTTATTCTTATTTGTATCTGGAGTGGCTATGCTGGCGCAAGCCCAGCAAAATAAAATGCCTACTCCGGATGAAATTGCAAAGCGGAATGTAGAAGATTTAGACAAGCGGTTAAAACTGAATGATACTCAAAAAAGTGTCATATATAGGTTTACTTATAACCAGGCTAAAGAACAAGCTGAATTAATGAAAAAAGACCAGGCGGGAACTTCTAGAGAAGAAGATGTAGATAAGTTTTACAAACTCCAAAATGAAACTTCAAAAAGTATCAGAAATGTTTTAAAGGGTGAGCAACAGGCAGAATATGATAAAATTATAGAAGAGCGTTTAAGTGGCAAGGGCAGCGTTAAGGGAAATAAAAAAAAGAAAAAAGGGGAAGAGGAAGAAGTGGAAAGTGATATAAAGGGTTTGCTTTCCGTTCCAAAGGAAGAGAAGCCAAAAGGTTAAAATATTCTTTCTAGTTAAATAATAGTCTAAATTTATTAACACATGCCAGAGATATTGATAGGGTCTATAGTAATTTGCCTATTGCTGTCTCCGCAAATATTGGCCGGATTTTTGGCTAAAAGAACCGGGCGTAATTTTTGGTTCTGGTTTTTTATTTCTTTTCTAATCCCTGTTGTTTCTCTTGTTATTTTAATCTTGCTAAAAGACAAGAACCCGGTTGTTCAGAGCTATACTTTAGCAGATCATGTTAGAAATAAAAATGTTGAAGAAAAAGACAATCCTCAAAAATCTCTGCACTAAATTCAGGTGATTTTTTTAAAAGCATAGTTTAAAGTTTAAATTCCAACCACATCTTTCTTTTTTCTTTGCTTCATTGCTTTTGGAATGATAGCCAAAATTTCTTCTTTTAATGCATTGAGCATTCTTTTTTTTATGAAATTTTTGTGGGTAATCAAGCTGATTTCCCTTACAGGTTCAGGTGATTTAAAGTGTCTTATCCTATTTGTTTGTTTGGTGTTCAGCTCGGCAATAGACAGTTCGGGCAACAGTGTTGCGCCTCCGTTTAAATCAACCATTCTAACTAAGGTTTCAACGCTTCCTGTGTTGTACTCTAAGCCCTGTAGTCTGTTGTTTTTGGTCGATCTGCAGATGTTTAGTACCTGGTTGCGCATACAGTGGCCTTCGTTCAGGAGCCAAATGTTTTCATCATTCAAATCATCCGCGTCAACGGCTTTCTTTTTATACAGCTTACTGTTTTTACTGATGTAGCTTACAAAATTTTCATAATATAATGGCACCTCGGTAAGGTTGGGGTCCATTAATGGGGTCGCTAATATCCCACAGTCTAATACACCAGTTTTAAGGTGGTGTACAATGTCTTCTGTGGTGTATTCCCAAATCATTAATTTTAATTCAGGATATTTGGCCAACATTGCAGAAATTACTTCGGGCAACAAGTAGGGCGCAACTGTTGGGATTACGCCAATTTTTAATTCGCCTGAAACACCTTGCTGTTGACTGCTGATGAGCTCTTTAATTTTTCCGTTTTCCTGTAAAATAATTCTGGCTTGAGCAATAATTTGTGCGCCGATTTCCGTTGGGCTTACAGGTTGCCTGCTTCTGTCAAAAATTTTTACGCTTAACATTTCCTCCAGCTTTTGTATTTGCATACTCAATGTTGGCTGGGTTACAAAACATTTGTCTGCCGCTGTTACAAAACTTCTATAAGTGTCTACTGCAACGATGTATTCTAGCTGTACTAATGTCATATAGTTAAAATCAATTTATATTTTCAAATATATAAATTTTAACTATTTTTTTTAATAGGTGTAAATTTAAAAGAAAATAGCTTACTAATTGGCCTTACTCTGTGAGGTGTTTGTTTTTAAAATCTTTATACGCTAAAGCAATTCCTTCTGGAAGTTCAACTGTATGTTTCCAGCCTAAATTATGGAGTTTGCTTACGTCCATTAATTTACGTGGTGTGCCATCAGGCTTACTTGCATCAAATACGAGCTCGCCTGGATAACCAATGATACTTTTAATTAATAGGGCTAAATCCTTTATAGTTAAATCATGGCCAGTGCCAATATTAATTAGGTTTGGTTCATTATAATGCTGCATTAAAAAATAACAGGCATCGGCAAGGTCATCGGCAAATAAAAATTCGCGCATCGGTGAGCCGGAACCCCAAACGGTCACCTCTGCCTGATTGTTGATTTTTGCTTCATGAAACTTTCTGATTAATGCAGGCAGCACATGAGCATTTTGTGGATGGTAATTGTCATTATAGCCATATAAATTGGTTGGCATTACAGAAATGAAATTGCATCCATATTGATCACGGTAAGCGTCGCACATTTTTATCCCTGCAATTTTAGCAATGGCATAAGGCTCATTGGTATGTTCTAAAGTTCCGGTTAAAAGGTAATCTTCCTTTAAAGGCTGCGGTGCCATTTTTGGATAAATGCAGCTTGAGCCTAAAAACATCAGTTTTTTAACCTGATTTAAGTAGGCAGAATGAATCACATTATTTTGAATGGCTAAATTTTCATATAAAAAATCAGCACGGTAAGTGTTATTGGCCATAATCCCACCTACTTTTGCGGCAGCTAAAAATACGTAATCAGGCTTTTCCTTTTCAAAAAAATCAGCTACGTCTTGTTGGTTGCGCAAATCTAACGCAGCCGAAGTTCTGGTCAATAAATTAGAATAGCCTTCTTTTTCTAGTTTACGGTAAATTGCTGAACCAACCATACCACGATGTCCGGCAATATAAATTTTAGCACTTTTTTCCAATGTGAAATAAATTAATACGGCAAAAATACAACAAAAAAGCTAAAAGAACGGGCTTTTTCATGTAGTACTAGGAAGCGTAGAAGGAATAGTTTTTTAATTGTTTTTATAAATGATGCACAGTTTTATCTAAGTTTGCTTAAAAAAAACTCTTGGGCAAAGATAAACTTAGGCGTTTTGCAGAAATAGAAACTTTTGCAAACGTATATCAATTAGAAGAAGGAAAATTATTAAAAGGCAATTGGGCAAAAGAACATTTTAAAAATGACCATCCCATTGTTTTGGAGCTGGCTTGTGGCAAAGGCGAGTACTCGGTAAATTTAGCCAGACTTTTTCCGGATAAAAACTTTATTGGAATTGATTATAAAGGCAACCGCATTTGGCGGGGCGCAAAAACAGCGATTGAAGAAGGCATTAAAAACGTTGCTTTTTTAAGAATTCAAATTGAAAATATACTTGATTATTTTGCTGAAGGAGAGGTAGACGAAATCTGGATTACTTTTGCAGATCCACAACCGCAAATCAGCAGAGAGAAAAAGCGGTTAACTTTTCCAGGGTTTTTAAATAAGTATAAGCTGTTGTTAAAAGCCGGCGGAAAAGTAAACCTCAAAACAGATAATGACGGACTATATGCATACACTTGTGAAAAAGTTGAGGAGCTGAACTTATTGGTACATAAAAATACCAATCACCTGTATACATCTGATCTGGTTGATGATGTTTTGTCAATCAAAACCTATTATGAGAAAAAATATTTGCAGCACGATAAGAACATCAATTATATTCAATTTTCTTTTGAATGATGAATACCAATTTTTATGAGCAGGTTTATGAAATAGCAAGACTGATCCCTAAAGGGCGGGTTACTTCTTATGGGGCTATCGCTAAAAGCTTAGGGGCAGCCAAATCATCAAGAATGGTTGGCCATGCTATGAGCTGTGCAGGACTGGCACATCCGAAAGTGCCAGCACATCGGGTTGTAAACAGCAATGGTTTACTGACCGGAAAATTTCATTTTAATCCACCAGAAGAGATGGAAGAGCTGTTGAGAAAGGAAGGGATTAACGTGAAAAATGATAAGGTTGTAAATTTTAAATCGTTATTTTGGAATCCGCTTGATGAACTGGGGCAGGATTTATAATAATTAAAAAGTTAATTGTACATGGGTAAGTTAGTAGAAGAATTTAATGGCTATCGTGAAAAAATGAACGATAGAATTATGGAGACTGCAAATACAAATATTAAACGTTTTTTTGCTTTAGATACCACATCTTATGCAGAAGGAGCTTTAAATGTTAAAACAAAAGAGATGCTCGGATTAGTGGCATCAATGGTTTTAAGGTGTGATGACTGTATTAAATATCATCTGGGCAAATGCTTTGATGCGGGGGTAAATACCGACGAGATGAATGAGATTTTTATGATTGCGAATTTAGTTGGTGGAAGCATCGTAATTCCGCATTATAGAAGAGCTGTTGAATATTGGGATGAGCTTAATAGTTAGTCCTGAGTTTTAAGCCAGAAGTCTTTAATCCGTTCCCAAATTGTATATTGGTTTAAAAACATTGGAAATTCAGGTTTGGTTGGATGTTGCATTTGCATGTCAATATATTTCGGGAGAAAAATTTAATGATGAATAACCCTATAAAGTTTACCTAATATGACTCAAAACTCAATTCTTAGTACTCACGACTGCATACGTTGCTCCTGGGCTGGAAATGACGCTTTATATATAAAATATCATGATGAAGAATGGGGAAAACCTGTATATGATGATAAAACTTTGTTTGAGTTCTTGATTTTAGAGGGCGCACAAGCGGGTTTAAGCTGGATTACAGTATTAAAAAGGAGGGAAAGTTACCGTAAGGCTTTTGCTGATTTTGATGTTGAAAAAGTAGCTGCATTTAATGATAAAGATGTAGAGCGGTTAATGAATGATCCTGGCATTATTAGAAATAGGCTAAAAGTGAACGGTGCAATTGTAAATGCGAAGCTGTTTATAGAGATCCAGAAAGAATTTGGAAGTTTTTCTGCCTATATGTGGGGTTTTTTACCAGATGGAAAACCTATCTTGAATGATGTTAAGAAAATGAGCGATGTGCCTGCTCGAACTGACCTGTCTGATGCGATCAGCAAGGATATGAAAAAGCGGGGCTTTAAATTTTTCGGAACCACGATCTGTTATGCACATATGCAGGCAACAGGTATGGTAAATGATCATTTGATTAATTGCGTGGCTAGGAACCAAGCAGTAGCATCACCTATTGCTTAGTTTCATTATACGCTTTTACCAGCTGGATAACTTCCCGGCTGTTTAAATCTTGTAAGGTTTCTACTTTTAATTTAAACTCAGCCCTGTCGCCTAGTTTTTGCAGTAAAATGGCTTTAACACTGGCCTTTTTATCCTCATCTGTTATGGCCCGAATAGGGATTTCCTGCATGGGGCCGGTTCCTGGCTTTTCAATAAAATATTTAACAGCAGGTGCGCCTGCAGGTTTTTCGGGCATATCATTACGGCTTCCACCACCAATAGAAATGCCACCGCCCATACCCATGCCACTGTAGCCCCCTGAGCCAGCCCCAATGCCTATCGAGGGTCTAAATTTAACCTTTTTCTCTGCCTTTACCGGTACTAACGTTCCACCACCAAAAGCATACAAATTTACGGTACCCAGTTCAATAACCTTAACAAAGCGGTCTTCAAAATTTTTATTATTTATAAATCCTTTACTTACAAAACTCTCTCCATTCCAAAAAAAACTTTTTACATCCTTTGCGCTCAGAACCACATCATTTTTATCATCTTCACTGATAAAGACAGAAAAATAATCAGTTCCCTTTATCGTTCCACGGATTACGTCATCATTGTTTTTAACAATAAAATCTTGTGCTGAGAGTTTTGCGATAACGAAAATAAAGAAAAGAAATGGGCTTAAAAATTTCATAACGGGTGCATGTTTTTACAAATAACGAAACTTATTTGGCTATCTTGTTAATTGAGGTTAATTTAATGTTGCCACTTACAACATCGGGGTACACTTTTTTAAAATCTGCTTTCATTTTATCATCTGCATAAATTTGGCAAAGGAATATCTTTACCTAAGATTTCAATAATTAAATTTAATTTTTTTTCTTGAAAAGCAATTTACCGATATGGTTAACTTTGGTTACTTTTATCAACCTGATGAATCTGTTGATCAGGGCAATCATTAAATCTGTGTAATTACATGAATAATAAAAAACTTTTTCTTTTGGATGGCATGGCGCTCATGTATAGGGCACATTTTGCATTAAGTAAAAATCCGCGGTTTACATCAACGGGCATTAATACTTCGGCAGTAATGGGATTTACCAATACCCTGCTCGATGTTTTGAAGAAAGAAAAGCCTACCCATATTGCGGTTGTTTTTGATACAGAAGCACCAACAGAGCGACATACCTCTTTCGAAGCTTATAAAGCACACCGTCAGGCAATGCCTGAAGACCTGGCCGCGGCAATGCCTTATGTAATTAAACTGATTACTGGTTTTAACATTCCCGTAATTACATCAGATGGTTATGAAGCAGATGATATTATTGGCACCTTGGCAAAGAAAGCGGAATTAAAAGGTTATCAGGTTTATTGCATGACGCCTGATAAAGATTTTGCCCAGCTGGTTTCTGAAAATATCTTTATTTACAAACCTGCCCGTATGGGAAATGACATGGAGATTTTGGGTGTAAAGGAAATTTTAGCCAAATGGGAAATTGACAATGTATTGCAGGTAATTGATATCTTGGGCTTATGGGGAGACGCAGTTGATAATATCCCAGGCATACCGGGAATTGGGGAGAAAACAGCCAAAGCATTAATTAAGCAATATGGTTCAATGGAAAACATCATTGCCAATTCACATGAATTAAAAGGAAAGCAACGTGAAAATGTAGAAAATTTTGCTGAACAGGGATTGATATCGAAAAAACTCGCCACAATACAACTGGATGTTCCGGTTGAACTGGATGAAGCAAGCCTGGAGCTTTGCGACCCTAGTCGTGATTTATTGGAACCATTGTTTACCGAATTGGAGTTTAGAACTTTGGGCCGTCGGGTTTTTGGTGACGAATTTTCGGTAACTACTGCGCGCTTTCAAGAAGGCACACAAACTGATCTTTTTGGAAACCAGTCGGGAGAAGCCATCCAATATACCAATACCCTTGAAGAAGAACCGGCGGAAAAGCTTCCTGCCAAAACCATAGAAAATACCGAGCATGATTATGTGTTAATTGATACTGCAGAACAACGGGCAGATTTAATTCAACTTTTACTGGAGCAGAAAAGCATCTCTTTTGATACAGAAACCACTGGAACGGACGCTAATATGGCTGATTTGGTTGGTTTATCTTTTTGTATAAAGCCAGGAACCGGGTATTATATTCCAGTTCCGGCAATTAGACAAGAAGCACAGGCAATTGTTGATGAGTTTAGGGTTGTACTTGAAAATGAAAAAATAGAAAAAATTGGCCAAAATACTAAATATGATATTTTAGTATTGAAGTGGTACGGTGTTGAGGTAAAAGGTAAACTCTTTGATACCATGCTTGCACATTATCTGATTGATCCTGATACCCGTCATGGAATGGATGTTTTATCAGAAAACTACTTGGGCTATTCACCAATTTCGATTACCAAACTAATTGGGGCCAAGGGTAAGAATCAAATAACCATGCGCGATGTTCCGGTTATTGATGTAGTAGATTATGCGGCGGAGGATGCCGACGTAACTTTACAGTTGGCCCATGTATTTGAGCCGAAATTAAAAGAGTTAAATGCGATTAAACTGGCAGAAGAGATTGAAAACCCTTTGGTTTATGTTTTAGCTGATATTGAAAAAGAAGGCGTTCGGATTGATATAGAAACCCTAAAGGCATACTCAAAAGAACTGGAGACGGATATTATTAAATTTGAGCAGAATGTGTACGATAAAGCAGGCGTTAAGTTTAACCTAGCATCGCCAAAACAGCTAGGTGAAGTGCTGTTTGATAAATTGCAGTTAGATCCAAAGGCGAAAAAAACGAAAACCGGGCAGTATCAAACGGGAGAAGATGTTTTAACGGCATTGGCGAGTAAAAGTGACATTGTTCAGGATATTTTAGATTTTCGTCAGTTACAAAAACTAAAATCTACTTATGTTGATGCTTTGCCTTTAATGGTTAATCCTAAAACGGGCAGGGTTCACACTTCATACAATCAGGCGGTTGCTGCAACTGGCCGTTTGAGCTCAAATAATCCAAATTTACAAAATATACCCATCCGTACAGCACGTGGAAGAGAAGTGCGTAAAGCATTTATTCCGAGAGATGACAACCACATCCTGCTTTCGGCCGACTATTCGCAGATCGAACTCCGTATTATAGCTGAAATAAGTAAGGAAGAGAATATGCTCGATGCTTTTAACAAAGGAATTGATATCCATACCGCTACCGCGGCAAAAGTTTATGGAATAGGGATAGAAGAAGTGGATGGAACCCAGCGTAGAAATGCAAAAGCGGTAAACTTCGGAATTATTTATGGACAATCTGCTTTTGGATTATCCCAAAACTTAGGGATTCCGCGTAAGGAAGCCGCAGAAATTATTGAACAGTATTTTACACAGTATCCTGGCATTAAACGGTACATGAGCGATACGATGAATTTTGCCCGAGAAAACGGTTTTGTGGAAACGATAATGGGACGGAGACGCTATTTAAGAGATATTAACTCAGCAAATCAAACTGTACGTGGCTTTGCAGAGCGAAATGCAATAAATGCTCCAATTCAGGGTTCGGCAGCTGATATGATTAAAATCGCCATGATTAATATTCATGCAGAGATGAAGGCACAAAACTTAAAATCAACCATGACCATGCAGGTGCATGATGAGTTGGTTTTTGATGTGCTTAAATCAGAGAAAGAAGTGATGAAGGCCATTATTCAGGATAAAATGGTAAATGCAATTAAATTGACAGTGCCTATTGTTGTAGAAATAGGTGAAGGGATAAACTGGCTCGCGGCACACTAATTAAAAATCATTGCTTGCAAACATGGATTAGTTTACTGATGTTTAAAGTGGATTGTTCGGTATTGGGGTTTAATTGCAATATAATAATTAGGTTAATTTTAGTTTAAAGGTTTAAATAGCGAAAAATAAAAAACTTTAACCTAATTTAATTTTTTATTATCTTCATTAAATCTTCATGCCTATTAACCAATTTTATACTAGAAAATTAGTAAAACTAAAAACAAAGAAAATGAAAAAGTTATTGAGCTTAATTGCAATTGCTGCATTTGGTTTAACCTCAGCATTTGCACAAACCCCTTCAGCAGCACCTGCGCAGGCAACCAAAAAAGTAAAAAAAGAAGTTAAAACGACCGTAGCTCCAATTAAAGCTGGTGTAAAGCAAGAAGCAACAAAGGTTGATGCTAAAACAACAACTGTAACAGCAGCCACTAAAGCAGCGCCGGCAAAAGCAACGGCTACAGGCGCTAAATTAAAGGCAGATGGTACGCCAGATATGCGGTATAAAGCAAATAAAGCTGTAGTAACTCCAGGGCCAACAAAAAAAGATGGTACACCTGACATGCGCTACAAAGCAAACAAAAAGAACTAGTTTTGAGGTTTAAAGTTAAAATGGGCTGTATTGTAAAAATACAGCCCATTTTTTTAGCTATATTTAGAGGTTAATGGTCTCGCCAACAGCAGGTAATAATAAAATTTTATTTTCCCGGTTAAACTTATCCAACGCATCTTTGGTGTCAATTTCTATAACAGGAAAAGTGTTGTAATGCACGCCGATAACTTTGTCGCATTTCATATATCGAGTTGCCACAATTGCATCATCTACATCCATCGTATAGTTTCCGCCAATAGGCAAAATAGCATAGTCTAAATTGTATATATCAGCCAAAACTTTCATTTCAATAGTTAAGCCTGTATCACCGGCAAAGTAAATTTGTTTGCCATCAATTTCTAAAACAAAGCCAGCTGGATTGCCCCCATAACTGCCGTCAGGCAAGCCTGATGAATGCGTGGCGGGAACCATTCTTACAGCACCCCAATCAAATGTAAACTTGCCAAAATTCATTGAATGCACATGGTCAATCCCTTGTTTTTGTACCCAGGCAATTACCTCTGGCATTGCAATAACAATTGCGCCGGTTTGCTTAGCCAGCTCAATTAAATCAGCAACATGATCGCCATGGCCATGACTTACCAAAATATAATCTGCTTGGATGGCTTTAATGTCAATGTGTTTGGCCAGGGGGTTGTGTGTAATAAATGGATCAAATAATAATTTTTTATTTGCCGTTTCTAAGGCGAAACACGATTGGCCATAATAGGTGTATTTCATAACTTTAATTTTTTGTTTAGGTAGCTATACCTTCTCATAAGCGCTTAAAATTTATTGCCCGAATAAACCACCTAAGCCACCTAACATATCTTTGGCTGATGATTGCATTTCTGTTGAGCTTACTTGTTCTGCACTGGCTAGGGCTTTATTTATAGCCGTTAAAAGGAGTTCTTCAAGTTCTTCTTTATCTGCTGATTTTAAAAATTCTTCATCAATGGCAACTCCAGTAATGGTTTTATTCGCTGTAGAGGTAATTTTTATTGCGCCATTTTCTACTTCGCCATATACTGAAATGGTATCTAAGCGCTTTTTAATTTCTTCAGCTTTTTGCTGCGCTGCTAATAATTTATCAAACATTATATACGGTTTTATTATAAACGCTATTGTAGCATTTTGGTTTGAATTTTTAGAGGAAATCTTTGAAGCCAGTTACTGGCTTTCAATTTATCCTGTTTGTTTAATCTTCGTCGGTACCAGGTAAACTGCCATTTCCATGGTATGCACCTTTTCTAATAATTGGCATATTGAAATGTTTATACAGATCATCCAAATGCATTAAGCTGCCATTTGTAAGGTTGCCTAAAAAAACAATAACAATATTTTTATTTAAGTCTCTAACATAGATATGACGGAAACCATGCCACCAGCCTGTATGGTAAACTACTTTGTCCATGTTTTCACCATCAAACATTCTCCATCCATAGCCATAATTAAAGTGGCCATTAACTGGCTTATTGTGTCCTGTGTAAGCAGAATCTAAACTAGCCTTGCTTAATAACCTGCCGTTTTTTAAATATTTATCAAAAAGTACCAGATCATGTACGGTACTATAAATACCTTTATCGCCAACTGGTCCGTCTAAAAAGTTTTGTGCAACAGAATATTTCCAGGTACGGTCATGTCCAACTACATCAACTGGAATTTTTTCATATTCAGTTGTACTGTACACATGGGTGTTTTTTAATCCTGCGGGCTTAAAAACATGCTCCATCATGTACTGAGAATAACGTTGGCCGGTCACTTTTTCAATAATTGCCCCCAGCACCATAAAGTTTGAATTGTTATAATGGAATCTGTTATCAGGCTTTGTGTACGGATTTGGTTTTTTCTCTGCAATTACATCCATCACCTCCTGGTTGGTTACACCTTTTTTCATGTTGCGCTTTTCTTTGCGCCAAATGTCATCTATAAAATAAACGTAATTCATCATTCCGCTGCGGTGTGTAAGCAAAAGTTTAACCGTAATCCCTTCATAGGGAAAATTAGGGAAGAATTTCTTTACATTATCATTTAATGACAATTTTTTAGCTTCAACCAGCTGCATAATGGCAACACCTGTAAACGTTTTGGTAATGGAGGCCAGTTCAAACTCAGATTTAATTTTTAAACTGTCGCGGTGCAGGTAGTCCGCCCACCCAATTGCTTTTTCATATAATATTTTACCATCCTTAGCTACAAGCATATTGCCATTAAAACCATATTTTTTATGTAGGTTTTGTACAAAGTCTGCAATCCATTTATCGCCTTTCTCCGGATTATACGCTAATAAAAGGCTATCTGCTTTATCGTCTTCTTTGGTTCTTATTTTTTTTTCAGCAACTTTTTTTTCTTCTGCTTTTTTACCTGAACAGGCTGTAAAAAGAGGTAAAGAGATGGACAGGGCTAAAATTATATTTCTAAAATTCATTTACGGGTCAAACTTATGTTAAAACCCGAAAATTAAAGAATTTTGAGCTGTAATAGGCAAAAGAGTTTTAAACATTTTGGCACCTGAGTTCGTGCCAGCAATCATTTAAATGACCTTTTGGCCCATAAACCGGGTCATTGTCAGGTATTTTAACTTTGGCAATTTCAGCTTCGGCTTCAGGAAGCTCTTCAGCTGTACCGTATTTAATATTATAATCCGCCCCATTTGGGTAGGCACCAATTACCGTAAAATCATTACTGGCAAGTAATTTTTTATGTGCTACTCCCACGGGTATAAGAACAACATCTCCTTTGTCCAGTTCGATACACAGACCATGTTCGCCACCAAACTGAACATCTGCATGGCCACAAAAAACAGCCATGACCTCATGTGTATTGCTGTGGTAATGGTGGTAGTCAAAAATTCCACCCACCCAGGCATTGGAATATCCATTCTGAGCAAAAACTTTTTTAATGGTATAAACGGTATCATTAGGGTGAATTAAAAAAGCACCTTTATAAATCATTAAGGGTAATTTTTCATTATTGGGGAAATTACCGTTCTTTTCTATTTTATGAGAAACCAAATAGGCTTTCTGAATCAGTTTTTCTTTGTCCATGGTTTTAAATAACTAAAAAGCACTTGTTCATGTCATAACAAGTGCTTCTATATATTGCTTTAAATTTGATTAAGCATGTTGTGCATCGCGGAGTCTTTTGATTTCATCATGTGACCGTCTAAGCGATGCTTTTTGATCAGAAATTAAATCTCTGATATTTGCATCAATGTGTTCTTCTTCAAGAGCCATTTTATATGCATTTTGTGCAGCGTCTTCACCAAATTCACAGTTGTTTAAAACAGTTTGTCTGTCATGTCCGGTAAACATGGCTTTTACATCCATCCATCCTCTATATATTTTGCCAGAAGTGGTTGTGCCTGTTTCTATATCTGCACCAAATGCAGCAACCTCTGTAGCCAAAGCCATTCTATATTGCTGACTTTCTTTGATCATGTTTAAAAACAATGATTTTAAGTCATCATCATGATCTTTTAATTCTTTACGTGCTTTTTCATAACCTTCTATACGGTCATTATTAATTTGAATAAGGTCATTCAATACCTCTATTGTTGCTGTTTTCATATTTATAGATTTTGATGTATTTAAGCAACAGGATTGAATAGAAAATGTTTATATTTTTTTCTAAATTGTTGTTAAACAGGAGGTTTTTTGTAGAATGCCCTGTTTGTTATTTGATTTTTTTAAGGGGTAAATAACCCAAGTGAATTTGATCTTCAAATGAAGTGCTTGCCGGACTAAGTTTAATTTTATATTTTTCCTTAAGCTTTTTGTCGAGCGCATCGTTAATTTCAAAAAAGTCATCTATATCAATCCCGTACTTATCGTCAATGTGAGAACAGGCTCCCTCAAATCCGGTATGTTTATAGAATGCCGTTTCCTTGGCGCGTTTAATTGCCTCTGATTTATCTTTTGTTGCCAAAAGCATTTTATAATGAGGTTCGTCAAATTCGCCAGCCCTGTACCCACCAAGGTTAATAAAGAAAAGCTTCGTTTCATTCTGAATCTGTTCTGAAGCAGCAACAACTTCTATTTTATACTTCCCAACATGGTTTACCTCCCGCCAGGCATCAATATGTATTTTATCTTTTGTTTCGGGCCAAAATTCGAGAATAGAAGGGATAAGTTCTTTTAACGTGGGCGCAATGCCAAAAAAAATATCGTGCTGTTCCGTATGTCTTCCTTGTGGCTTACAGCCAAGCATGATCATAAATAACTTTTGTTTTTCCATATGCTTTTAATCACTTTAACATGGGTATGTTAAGTTTGTGTACTGTACAAACATTTAATTTCTTGGTTTGTTAATCTATCATGAATAATTTAATGCAAGGCCCTCCAGATGGTGGAACATTATATGCAGAAACAAATCTGCATGATATGTTTCCTGAACCACTAAATGCAATTACGAGCTTTTTCTTTCTAATCATTGCTTTCTATTTTACCACCAAAATATGGGGTAAATTTAAGGAACATTTATTTCTAAGTTTTGCACTTGTTTTATTATATGTAGGAGGTATTGGAGGAACAGCTTATCATGCTTTTAGGCTGTGGCATATATTTATTATTATGGATTGGCTGCCCATTATGCTTCTGTGTATATCGGCCGGAATTTACTTTTTATCAAAACTTGTACGCTGGTACTTTTCGGGTTTAATGGTTCTGATTTATATCTTCTTTCAATTTTTTATAAGGCAACAGTTTAACCAAGAAAATTTTCAAATTTTCATCAATATAAATTATGCTTTTATGGCAGGACTGGTTTTAATACCTGTTATGGCCTACCTAATTAAAACCGTATGGAAAAATGGCAAATGGGTTGGCTTTGCTTTATTCGCCTTTATTTTTGCATTAACATTTCGCATTACAGATAAATGGGAGATATTTAGTTTTGGTACACATTTTCTATGGCATATTTTTGGGGCTGTGGCCTCATTTTGCATGTTGCAGTTTATATATCTAATCAATGAAAAGAAATGATACTGAAGAACCTTACTGCTTAATTTTTTTGAGTTTGCTCATGGCATAGTCAATGCTACCCCCACAAGTGTTTTAAAAAAAGATCTTCAGACCAGCATTCTTTTTGTGTAGCCCATAGCCGTATGAAACGATCTTCGCCATCGTAATCATGGTAGCTTTGGAGTAAGAGGATTGAAACAAATAAAAAACAAAAGGAGATGAATTTTTTTTATGCAGCCATAAAAAGGTTTATTCCAAATTTACTTAATTAAGCCGTTTAAGAAAGGAGCCCAATAATTTCTTTGCATCTTTTCTCTATTTGTTCACAAACAGGATTAAAAAGCGCATTGTCATAATAAGGGTCAGTTACCTCATCGTTATCCAAAAATAATTTTACCTTATGGCGTTCTAAATCATTGCTGGCGAGTTTGAGTACGTCATTAAGGTTGTTGCGGTCCATTACAAAAATATGATCGTATTCTTTGAACATGCCGGTGTGAAAGTGCTGGGCCCTTTGCTGGCTAATGTCATATCCATATGATTTAGCTACCGCAATGCTTCTATGATCAGGAGATTGGCCAACGTGCCAGCTGCCAGTGCCTGCTGAGGCAATATGCCAGTTCAGTCCATGATTTGTAGAGAGCTGATGCAAAATGCCCTCGGCTAATGGAGATCGGCAAATGTTGCCCAGGCAAACCATTAAAATTTTCAAAATGCTATTGTGCTTTAAAGTATATTGACTGTAATCTAAGCAACAATGTCTAAATAAATAGAGCATTGTTGCTGGGGAATTGTCATCTAAGCGTAGATGTCGTTTAAAATTTTAGCTAAGCGGATACCACCTTTTAAAAGCTGTTCATTTACGGTGCCTATCCATTCAAAATTATAACGGTAGCTTAATTTAGCATCGGGTTTAATGTTGTCGTAAATTTTATTGCAAATAGAATAAGATTCGTAAACGGCCTCCTTTAAAGTGCTGTTTTGCCAATTGGCCAGGTCTATTGCAGAAGGGTGGTTGATGGCTTTTGCATATTCGGTATAGCTTAACTGTTGATAATCAATTAAGCCTTCATCCCAAACCCTGTGCAGGTTGGATTTTTCTCCAAACCAAAGCAGCTGCACTTTATTCCCACCTAAATCTTCCTTGCGTGCGGTGTGCATAGGCTGATGTAAATCGCCAACTAAATGTACAAGCATACGTATGGCTAATTTTTTCTGATCCAAAGAGCTGTTCATGTTTTTCAAAATAGCAATCAGATCAGGAATTTTATTATAAACATTTGGTGCTTTTTCGGTATCTAAATAACTGAATAGGCCCTGTCTGTCAAATCCGCTAGCTAAATTTACAAAGTGCCAGTTGTACATATAGTTATAGGTACTGTCAGATTTTATAAAATCACCCCAGTTTGCCGACATGGCGAGCGATTCGCCCCCTAAAATGCTTTCTATCGCCTTACGGGTTTTTGCTTTTAAATAGCTGTCGGCAACTTCGCCAACAACGCGGTGCCCAGTCATGCCCCAGGCATTAACCTGTAGAGGTAAATAAGCAAATAATGCAAGCATTAATATTGCCACTAATTTATTTTTGATTGATTTTGTTAACATATTTATAGTGCTTTTTGTATGCAGGTAATTTTTTCTTTTAAAACCAGCTGAGTTTCACGCTGGTCATTTAAACTTTCAAGTAATAGGGTATCTGTATTGTTTTTTCTGATCAGAAAACTTTTGTCATAACGCCCAATTCGGTAGCAACCAGATATTTTTTGTTTGTAATTGGAATGGGTAAAAGTTCCTCCTAAAAATAAAGTATCGCCTTTTACGGCATAAACACCTTTTGCAAACTCTTTCCAAACCCCGTTATTATAACAAGAATCTTCATAAAAATTGATTTTGCTATGGGTGGTTAAATCGACATAAAAAGAATCACAGCTAAACTTAAAGTGGTGTTGGGTATAACTGGTGAGTTTATTGCTCAGTGCAACAGAATCTTCATTCCATATGCCCTGCATAAATACTTCTCCCTTTCCTTGAATGTTGGGTAACCTTGTACATGCGGTTAAAAAAAACATAAAGGAAAAGACTGCTAAAATCATAAAGCAAAAATACGTTGCTTTAGCGAAGGAAACAGGCCTTTTCAAATTATTAATTTTTCTTTTTATTTCAGGCATTCTTACGGAATAATTAAAATTTATAACCTCAGAGCTTTTAGACTCTGAGGTTTTAAATGCGTTTTCCTTATTTTAAACTTCCAACCATGTCCTCCGGACGAACCCACTCATCAAATTGCTCATTGGTTAATAAGCCTAATTCTACTGCGGCAGCTTTTAAGGTTTTATTTTCTTTATGGGCCTTTTTTGCAATTTTAGCAGCATTTTCATAACCAACATGCGGGTTTAAAGCGGTAACCAGCATTAAGGAGTTTTGCAGGTGTTTTTCAATTTCTGGTAGATTAGCTGAAATTCCTGTTGCACATTTATCATTGAAAGAAACACAGGCATCACCAATTAAACGAGCCGATTGCAGTACGTTGGCCGCTATTACGGGTTTAAAAACATTTAATTCAAAATGGCCTGACATGCCTCCAACCGAAACAGCGACATCATTGCCTATTACCTGGGCACAAACCATTGTCATGGCTTCTGGCTGAGTTGGATTCACTTTGCCGGGCATGATAGAAGAACCTGGCTCATTATCTGGAATTACAATTTCACCGATGCCACAACGTGGGCCAGAGCTTAGCATACGAACATCATTTGCTACTTTCATCAATGCAACCGCAGTACGTTTTAAAGCACCAGAAAGCTCAACCATTGCATCATGTGCTGCTAAGGCTTCGAATTTATTTGGAGCAGTTACAAATGGTAAACCCGTTAATTCGGCAATTTTTTGAGCCACCAAAACATCATAACCTTTAGGTGTATTTAAGCCTGTACCAACTGCTGTTCCGCCTAAAGCCAACTCGGCAACCATTACCAAAGCATTTTTAATGGCCCTGATGCTGTTGTCTATCTGCTGTACGTAACCTGAAAATTCCTGACCCAAGGTTAATGGCGTTGCATCCATAAAGTGGGTACGGCCAGTTTTAACAATCGAGCCAAATTCTTCAACTTTTTTAGCCAAAGTATTGCGAAGTTTCTCTAAACCTGGAATAGTATTTTCCACAGTAAGCTTATAAGCCGCAATATGCATTGCTGTTGGGTAAGTGTCGTTTGATGATTGCGATTTGTTTACATCATCATTAGGGTGAAGTACTTTTTTTTCATCAGCCAGCTGTCCGCCGTTAATTACATGAGCACGGTTGGCAATCACTTCGTTTCCGTTCATATTGCTCTGTGTACCTGAACCTGTTTGCCAAATCACCAAAGGGAACTGATCATCTAGCTGGCCGGCAATAATCTCATCACAGGCTTTAGCAATTAAATCCGCTTTCTCTGCAGAAAGTACCCCAAGCTCAGTATTGGCTAAAGCTGCGGCCTTTTTCAAATAGCCAAAAGCATGGATAATTTCTTTAGGCATTGAACCTTCTGGACCAATTTTAAAATTATTGCGTGAACGCTCGGTTTGTGCCCCCCAGTATTTATCGGCAGGTACCTGTACCTCGCCCATAGTATCGTGTTCTATTCTGAAACTCATGATAATTTTTGATTTTGTTGTCGCAAATTTAAGTTTTTTGCCTATAAAGCAAGGTATTATATTCGATATTTAGAAAGCAATGATAAAAGTGATTTGAAAAGATTCAAGTCAGCGTTTAAGTAGCATTGATAGCCTTGTACTTCAAAAAAACCTATCATTTTATATGGATCATTAGTCAGCAGAATGAATTGCCCTATAAAAACAAATCCTTGCCTAAAAGGTGCAAATACTAGTTTAGCCAATTCATTTGCTATTTTAACCTTTTGTAAGCAATTCCATAATTGCAGCTTTACGGAAAATTAAAATGTATGAAAAAAATATTATACCCATTTGCTGCTGTGCTGTTTATTTTGCTTGTCTGGCTCTGTATAAAATTCAATCTTTTATCAGAAATGACAAGCAGAGATTGGCTCCGCGGTGGCATTATGGGCGGAATGACCAGTTTTTTATTCGTACTCTATTTAAATAGACATAAAGCGAAAAAAATTAATGAAGAAAGGAAGCAAAAGGAAATCGCAAAACTTAAATTAAATTCTGTACGTGCTCAATTAAACCCGCATTTTTTGTTCAATGCCCTAGCAGGGATTCAAAACTTAATGAACAAGCATGAAATTGATCGGGCTAATCGTTACCTGAGTAGATTTGCGCGCCTGACCCGAAACGTTTTAAATGACAAAGAATTGATTAGTTTAACTGACGAGAAGGACTTATTAGATGATTATTTACAAATGGAACAACTCCGTTTCGGGTTTACATATAATATAAGCATCGGCAGGGATTTAGATGCAGAAAATATTGAAATCCCCGCAATGTTGCTGCAGCCTTTTGTAGAAAATGCCGTTAAACATGGTATTGCCGGAAAAGAACGTGAAGGGAAAATTGAAATTGAATTTTTTAAACAGCTTAATGATCTGCTGGTGCAGATTAGGGATAATGGAGCGGGTTTTGATGCAGAGAAAGATTATACAGGATTAGGATTAACTTTGAGCAAAAACCGAATATCTTTACTGAATACAATTTATACATCAACTCCTTTTGAGTTGAATATTCAATCGGGTAATCAAGAAACCGTGGTTAAAATCACATTAAGAGAGTGGCTATAATATGAAAGCAATTTTAGTTGATGATGAACAGGCGAACCTGGAAAATTTGCAATTGCTTCTGGCAAAATACTGTGCCAATATAACTGTTGTTGCCATGGCCAATACTGTTGATGAGGCATTTAACCTCGTGAATCTGTACCATCCAGATCTGCTTTTTCTTGATATTCAGATGGGTAAAACCACAGGTTTTGACCTCCTTAATAAGCTGGCTGAAAAAACGTTTGAAGTTATTTTTGTAACTGCTTATGATTATTATGGGATACAGGCTGTGAAATTTGCCGCTTTGGATTATTTACTTAAACCTGTAGATCCTGATGAACTGAAAATTGCCGTTTCCAAAGCTGAAAACCGAACAAAAAGTAAGTTTAATGGGGAACAGTTAAACTTCTTGCTCAGCCAAATCAAAAAAAATGAAACGGGGATTCCAAAAATCGCACTGCCACAACAGCATGAAATCCGCTATGTTTTGATAAGTGATATTGTGCGCTGCGTTGCTGATAATACCTATACTTTTTTCTTTTTATCAGGCGGGGAAAAAATTTTAATCTCCAAACCACTAAAAGAGTACTCTGATTTGCTAAAACCCCATGGCTTTCTTCGTGTACACCAAAGCCATTTGGTTAATCCAAAATTTGTTAAAAGTTGGCTTAAA